>Ga0208315_1000047_pt1 | contig 196551 bp, 168 predicted proteins | sample MalvireepMed_215_FD_184239 | JGI IMG/M metagenome (GOLD analysis project Ga0208315, IMG submission 184239) | Marine viral communities from the Global Malaspina Expedition - Malaspina viral metaG DeepMed_215 (SPAdes) (version 2) | ecosystem: Environmental > Aquatic > Marine > Oceanic | place...
GCTGCTTTATAAGTTGCTGGGTACCAATTAGGTGCCTTCGTGAAGGCTTGAGCCGTATGCAGTGAAAGTTGCACGTACGGTTCTTAGGAGGGCGACACTTGGTAACAGGTGTCGTCTATCCGACAAAGGCGAGTTATATTCATAACTCTTCGATGGACAAAAGTGTGCCAGCAAAGATGCGGCTTAAAAACAAGGTGCCGTTACGCAAACACTCGTAAGCGGTGTCTATCTGGGTCTAATGCAACAAAGTTAACGCCATACACAGACTCTTCGCGTTCCTGAGCAAATTCCACACCTAGTTGCTTCCACTGCTTGAACAAGTTATCTAGAACGACGCGGCTCGTTGCAGGGATTGAAAGTTCGGTGCCACCGCCTCTAACTGAGCTGCTTGGCGTAAGTGCATTAACTTGTTTCAGAGTAATCTTCACATTTTCAGCAAACTCTAATACTGCAAAAGTTGGCGATAAAAGCTTTGGCTGACATTCAAATGTTTCCTCATAAAAAGCCATGCTAAGCTGGATGTTTTCTACGTAAAGAACTATAGAGTCAATAGCGAACATATTAATAGACCTGCATTTGTTGAATACTAAATTAAGTATAAACAAAAGTACTGACAGTTTTTGTCAGTAGAAAAAATGCTTATGTTCGATTCCCTCTAAAGCCTCCCACTCAGTTAGCAATTCATTGCGAGAACGTTCGTATCGAGAATTAAGTTGAGAAAAAGAGTGAATTTTATCCACCCGGAAGTTACGGTAATCGCTTCGTGTTTCGCACCATGCAACCAAAATATTGTATTGCTCAAATATTCCTATAAGTATTGGCCACACAACCCTTTTTCTGATAACCCCTTTGGCATCTTCATAAACAATTTCAGCTTTATGCGCTTTTTGAATTGTTGCTTTCAACTCTGTTAGCGAGATCATTAGCTTCGGAACTTTGAGAGCTGAAGCAACTCTAACGACACTCTCAGTACGCTTGGCTCTGTGCTCAGAGGGTAACACTGCTGAGATTTTAGCAAGTGCATCAATGGCAGCCTCGCTAAATTCTCCGTTAGCTTGTTTCGCCACCCATTCTGCTCCTAATCTGAGGGCTTCAAGCTCTTCAAAGCTAAACATCATAGGTGGTAAATCAAAGCTCGGCTTTAAGATATAACCAAGCCCAGCTTCTCCTTCGAGATCTGCTCCTTGAGCTTGTAAAGTGACAATATCACGATAGATAGTCCTAACACTTACATTAAGCTGACTAGCCAGTTTCTCAGCTGAGATTGGGTATTTATAGCGTCGTAGTAGTTGAAGAAGATCTAGAAGGCGTTGACTTCGGGACATTGCAAAAACTCATAAAATAAAGAATATGCCTAATGTACTAAAAGAGAATCAACTGATCATTCAATTAAAAGATGTGTGAACGACTTAATAATTAAATAATCTACCGTCTTGACTCTCGAAACTCATTTTGGGGCATAAAAGCATGCCACTACATGCTAGTATTTAGTAAGGAATACTGTGAATTCATTTGAGCACTATGTATGCATTGAACCTAATAACTTGGGGCGTTTCTTTTTAACTGTGACAAGATATTATCATTCAATTTTAACCAATTAGTTTCGTATTCCCATGTCTTTTTGAAGTCGTCATTGCTCCTTGAACTTTCAAGCATTTCTCTAAAATCGAAGACACCTGAAAAGTTATCAACCGTAACATCATAGCTTCCATAACCTCGGTTTTCAGGCACAATATATTTTAAAAAATTAGATTTAAAATCAGTTATAGTGCTTACTAATTCCTCTGAATCATTTAGTTTTTCTCCTAAAAATTCTTTTTCAAAATCTGTAATTGTGCCTGTCGCTTCTAAAGCACCAGATTGGTTTATAGCAATTCCCCAATTTTTATTGGCCAATGAAGGGTTCTGCCTATTTATATCTGAAAGAAGTGAGTCATAGGGAGACAGCATTTTTTCTACCGCTTTTGGCACACTACCTCCCGGCAAATATAATTCACCAGTAGCAACAGCTAGCTCATGCATATAGTCATCAACTGTTTTAGTTATGTCTATCTGGCTCGATGTCATCGTCAGCGGCTTGGTATATGTTTGGCTTAGCTCTGAAGACGCGCTTTCATGGTATACGTCATCCGCCAATTTTTTAAGCTCAGTATCTAAAAGAGCCTTGCCATTTATAGGTGACTCTATAGTCACATTTTGATTATTAAGTGGTTGCGGTAAACTTCCAGAATTAACCTTCATAATACGTCCCTGATTTAGTGATGTAATTTTATATCGGCCTATTCTGATGATTCTTTACATTCATCATTTTAAAAAAAGGCAGCTAAGCTAATTGTATTATTATTAGGGATGGATTATTCTTGAAAAACTTAGGGGAGTAGTCTCTTGCATTAAGCAAGGAAACTGTCAACAGTCTCCGGGCAACATCGCTCGTGGCAGTTTCGAACCGTATCAGGTTTTGACAAGACTTAAGGCAATGAGTCATTTCGGGCAGAGGTGGTTTGTTGCCTTGTTAGTCTAGTCTGCCCTAAGGATACATAATGAAACTACGCCACCACCAAATTTCACCTCACTTTATAAATAGACCAGACAATTCCGTTATATGCCTATCAAGTAATGATATAGAGGGGGTATAGTTATGCTCTTAGCCATAGCCGCAATTATTGCGGGGTTTATCTTACTCGTATGGAGTGCAGACCGCTTTGTTGAAGGAGCGGCATCTACGGCAGGCCATGCCGGCTTACCTTCAATTTTAATTGGTATGGTTATTGTTGGTTTTGGGACTTCGGCTCCGGAAATGGTTGTGTCTGCCATGGCTGCAAGTGATGGAAACCCTGATTTGGCGTTAGGTAATGCACTCGGGTCCAATATTGTAAATATCAGCTTAATTCTTGGTGTAACAGCCATCATTGCCCCTATCACTGTTCAGTCTAAAATTGTTAAAAACGAGCTTCCCTTACTATTAGTTGTCGTACTTTTTTGTGGGTACTTGCTGTATGACGGCGCTTTATCAGTGATTGATGCAAGTCTGTTGCTGGGCGGGTTAGTCTTGTTCTTAGCATGGTCTGTGTATTCAGGTATGAAATCACCGAGCGATACCCTTGAAATAGAATTTAATACTGAGCTTAAAAGTCACGCCATGTCTTTAGGGAAAGCAATGTTCTGGCTCATCGCGGGTTTAACATTGCTCATTATTAGCTCTCGCATACTTGTTTGGGGAGCGGTTGAAATTGCAACTGCACTTGGTGTAAGTGACCTTATTATCGGCTTAACTATCATTGCATTAGGGACATCCCTGCCAGAGCTTGCAGCTTCTATCATTGCCGCTAAAAAGGGAGAGCATGACATCGCCATTGGGAATGTTGTGGGGTCGAATATGTTTAACATCCTAGCTGTAATAGGTATCGCCGGTCTTATTGAACCTATCCCTCATATTTCTACAGACGTACTTTACCGAGATTGGAGTGTGATGCTTGTACTTTCCGTCATGTTATTGGTTATGGCTTACGGTTTTGGCCGACAAGGCAGAATAAATCGCTGGGAAGGTGGTATCTTGCTTGCTTCCTATATTACTTACAATGGCTACTTAGTTACCAGCATCATTAACTAGCTTTCACTATAAAATTTTTTAGAAATAAACGCGTATATTATTTATATTTAAAGGGAAATCACCGATGGAAACCATCATAAACTTTTTTTCTGAGCACCAATTACAACTCATAGCGATAGCCAAGAATACATTGCTTACTATTTTCATCTTTATAGGAGCTAGTATTTGCTCAAAACTACTTAAACGGGCTGTACATAAAGGTGTTTACAGACTGAGTAAGCACGATGAAATCATTACAAAGCTGCTTACCACGCTATCAGGCTATGTGGTTTATTTAATTGCAATTGTGATTATTTTAGATTTATTTGGAGTCAATACGGCCAGTCTTGTCGCACTCGTCGGTGCCGCAGGCTTAGCGATTGGTCTAGCATTAAAAGACACGCTCAGTAATGTGGCTGCGGGGGTCATGCTACTTTTCTTAAAGCCACTAAAAAAGGCAGAGTTTGTTGAAGTATCAAGCTATACAGGGAGTGTAAAAGATTTAGGTCTATTTACCACTGTCCTTGAAACCGCCGATGGTGTTTTTGTATCAATCCCAAATAGCACGGTTTGGGCAAATGCGATAAAAAACTTTACGAGAAACGAAAAGCGTCGCATGGATATAACTGTGGGTATTTCTTATGGTGATTCAATTGAAGATGGGCTTGCGGCATTAAGGGAGCTTGTTAGTGAAGAATCGCGAATTTTGATTGAGCCAGCCCCTCAGTATCTAGTCCACACATTAGCAGATAGCTCTGTGAACTTGCAGCTTCGTGCTTGGGTAGCTACGCCACATTACTGGGATATATATTGGCAAACACAACGTAAAGTTAAAGATAAAGTGGAGAGCAAAGGAATTACTATCCCATTTCCTCAACGTGATTTACATATAATAAACAGTGATAAAAAATAGTGAAAAACCTTGCTCAGTCCTAGGGCGTTTTTCTATGATAGAATAACAGGACTGAGCCTTTGCTTGAGAGCATAGCTCGCGTGTAATAATTAAAAAAAACAGAATTTACGATGTTCAATTATTGGTATAAAAACATTCCAGCACACCCTGAAAGTCCTGAACTATTTTGGCGAAGCCGTTTAATTGCCCATTCTTTATTGATATGTACTGTTTACTTCTTCGTACTGACTGTTATCAATATCTTTAAATTCAACAGCTATGACATTGCTTTGCTTGATGCTGTGGGGCTGGTTTTATCTATTTTGCTGTATGCTTGGTTCATTAAAGGTTCAAAGATTGAAGCGGTTTCATGGGCTGTGGTGTTATTGATTAACAGCTTAATACTGACATTTATTATCTCAATTAACGGCGCGGCCTATTCATTATTTTGGGCAACATTAATTCCTCCATTTTCATTTTATTTAGTAGGTCGAAATTGGGGGAGTCTACTCAGTGCTATCGCTTTCGCTGTGTGTGCATTTATAGTATATCAACATTCACAGAACCCGGAGCCTGTTAAAGTTGGACTTGGCTCCGTTTTTAATATCATTGAAGTTGCCATTGCTCATATTATCTTGTTCCGTTTCTATGAAAAAACTCGGTTTGCTGCTTATGATACGTTGGCCGAGAAAAATCAACTTATTAAAAGACTCGCTGAAACCGATAAATTAACGGGATTGTTTAACCGAGAAAAACTAGACAGAACGCTTTCAAGTTTACTAAAAAGTTCGAATTTTGGTTTTATACTACTAGACATCGATTATTTTAAAGAAATAAACGATACCTATGGTCATTTAGAAGGCGATAAAGCACTTGTCATTGTAGCAAGTAAGCTCAAATCTTTATCTTCTAGTAAAGCAGTATGTGCTCGCTGGGGTGGCGAAGAGTTTGTAATCATTATTGAAGGGACAACCCTAGATGAAACAAAAGAGATTGCAACGTCCATTGTTAAAGATATAAATGGTATTTATTTCCACGAGAAAAGATTGTCAGTCAGCTGTGGAGTGACGATTAATCACAGTGATGATAATACGCTAACAGTAATTGAACGTGCTGATTCAGCTCTATATCGTGCGAAGAAAAATGGCAGAAATCGGGTTGAATTTAATGAATGAAACTTGTATTGATTTTGTGGTCATTACTGAACGTAATGACCACATTTTGAATGTTTAAAGTTATCTTGCAGAGGCTTCTTGTAAAGTCTTCAGCGCATTTGCCATCGATAGATTGAGTGGCTGTCCTCTTGGAGGAAATGCTTTAAAGGACTCCATTGCTTCCCCAACAAAACTAATCACGGGCACTAGCATAAATTGCTTTTCTTGGATCCACATCTGATATTGGACACTCTCTACCGAAGCACGCTCAAATGGATCTCTTCTTAAGTTTTGGATCCTCGGAACTCGAAGCTCAACAAATGGGTCTCGCCATAAATCCCATGTACCGGCCTCAGCACGTTGCTCCGCGAATGTGAATTTCCAGTCTTTATAGCGCACATTTAATAGACTTGTATCATCACCAAAGTAAAGAAAATACTCTCTAGGGCTTTCATTCACTTTACCAGTAAGGTAAGGCAGCATGTTGTAACCATCTAAGTGAACTTTATATTTTTTTCCCGAGACCTTAAGGCCTTTTTCTAGCTTCTCGTTTAGCTTATTTTCACCTGTGATAGCAGCATAAATAGTAGGAAACCAATCATGATGTGAAATAAGACCATTTATCTCATTTCCTGCTGGAATTTTATCGGGCCAACGAACCATAGCAGGCACTCGGAATGCACCTTCCCATCCAGTTCCTTTCTCTGATCTGAATGGATCAGTTCCACCATCCGGCCAATTCATTTTCATCGGGCCATTATCTGAAGTATAAATTACAATCGTATTGTCTGCGATTTTTAGTTCATCTAATAGATTTAAAAGCTGACCAACATGACCATCATGCTCAACCATTCCATCAGCAAAAATACCTTGTCCCGTAACACCCATAGACTCGTCTTTTAATATCGTTGGGAAATGCATGCGGGAAGCATTAAACCAAGTGAAGAATGGTTTTCCATCTTCGTGTGCATTGCGGATAAATTTCATTGCACCAGCTAAGAATTCTTCATCAATCGTTTTTATGCGCTCAGAATTAAGTGGACCGGTATCTTTAATCGTTTGCTTTCCAACCTTACCAAAGCGAGGATCAACCGTTTTATCGTCTTTGTCTGACGCAAAACTGTGTATAACTCCCCGAGGGCCGAATTTTTTAAGGAATTCTGGGTTTTTAGGGTAGTCTTCATCCTCTAACTCAGTGTGTGTATTTAAATGGTAAAGGTTGCCTAGGAACTCATCAAATCCATGCACTGTTGGTAAAAACTCGTTACGATCACCTAAATGATTTTTACCGAATTGGCCTGTCGCATACCCCAAGGGTTTTAACATCTCGGCAATTGTTGGATCTTTTTCAGATAGCCCTTGAGGTGATCCCACTAGACCTACTTTTGGTAACCCAACTCAAACAGCATATTGACCTGTAATAAAACCCGCTCGGCCAGCGGTACAGCTTTGTTCGCCATAATAATCAGTAAATAAGGTCCCTTCTTTCGCTAGGCGATCAATGTTTGGAGTACGATACCCCATTTGACCACGACTATAAGCACTAATATTCCAGATACCTACATCATCACTAAAAATAACGAGTACATTGGGCTTTTCTTGTGCTGAAGCGAATCCAGCGAAGCATGTTATGACGACATATATTAAAAATATGAACTTTTTCACTTAACTTTCTCCCTGTTGAGAATAATAAAAATAAAGTGTTGGTGAAGAAAATCATCAAAAGACTGGTTGACTGATTATCTTGCAAAACATCGACTACTTTTTATCCACCAAGTTAGTATGAACGTGCTGTTCAGTTTATGCAAACTGATTAAAGAGTATTCAATATATAAGTTGATATGTATCAAATCGATACTAACGATGTTTAGGCTATCGTTTGAAACGAGGCTGCTCTATAGAGCATTTACTCTGAATGATTTTGGGGCATAATCAAGGTATGGCTTATTTTTTGATTTAGGCACAGAGCCATCATTCAGTACCAACTCATTTATATTCAAAAATGGTTTTCTACGAATAAGTTTATACACGACAAAAGTGCCTGGAGTACTTTTTAAATATATGTGTTGTGCACATTGCTACTGTGCGCTACTATTTGTATATTGATGCACAATAGGACAGTGCAAGGATATGGCTATAAATTTTAAGGATGAATGGCTCGAAGCATTCTATGAAGAGGATAAACGGCATCGATTAATCCCTGAGGTTATAGAGAATGCTTTATATCGTAAGCTAGAAATATTAGATGCAGCAAAGTCTGAAGCTGACTTAAGAGTACCACCAGGTAACCGGTTTGAACATCTTGAAGGTAACTTGAAAGATTGGTGTTCAATACGAGTGAACAAACAGTATCGATTGATTTTTAAGTGGGTTGATGGTGTAGCAGAAAACACCTATTTAGACCCTCATAAGTATTGAGGTAAGAGTTATGCGTATAACAAAGCGTCGTCCTGTGAGTGTAGGTGAAATGCTCAAGCTAGAGTTTTTGGAGCCTATGGGCATTACATCAAAAATTTTAGCTGAAGCAATGGGTGTACATAGAAATACAGTTAGTAATTTGATTAATGGCGGTAGCTTAACAGCGCCCCTTGCAATTAAACTTGCTGCATCGTTAGGGAATACCCCAGAGTTTTGGCTTAATATCCAGCACTCTGTAGATTTATGGGATACGAGAAATCGTTATCAAGAAGAAGCTAAATCTGTAAAACCTTTGTTTTCTGCTCAAGAATCTTCACTAAGTACATCACAAACTATTTAAAGAACTCGTAACGTATATTGTTAATACACAATCTTGATCATTCCGGCAAATTCATTTGCTAGTGAAGCTGAAAAAGATGAGTTAAAAGCTTTCGTACAGAAGTTTTTATAATTAGCTTTTTCATCTGACAATATTTCGTGGCAGGTAATGCAAAAAGCCACGCTAACACATAGGTGTTAGCGGGCATTATTCATCTAATGTAGGAGCCAATTAGCTCACTCTACTAACTTAATTTAGTGTAGGCTGCACATCTAAGCCATAGCCAAACATTACTGCTAAAACTAATACAACCGATGCTGCGACCATTAGCTTAATCAACAGTGGTAAACAGAATCTAAACCAATGGCCGTAAGGCACACCAGCCATGCCTAAAATACCCATAAGTACAGCATTTGTAGGGATGATCATATTTGAAAAGCCATCACCAAATTGATAAGCAAGTACGGCGACTTGCCTTGGTACACCGACTAAATCACCTAGTGGTGCCATTAGTGGCATAGTGACATAAGCCTGCCCAGAACCTGAAGGGATAAAGGTATTGAGTAGGGTTTGAATAACCAACATGCCAATTGCAGATATTTCAGCTGATACATAAGAAAGCGGTAACGACATGCCATGTACAAGGCTATGCAGGATTTGACCGTCTTCTAAAATAAGGGCAATACCGCGTGCAACACCAATTAACACTGCGGTGGTAACAAGATCAGATACGCCTTCTATAAATTTGTTTGCTGCTTCGTCAGCAGAAAGTTTACCTAGAATGGCGACAACTACACCCCAAGCAATAAAAACACCGCCTAGTTCGTATAAGTACCAGCCTTTTGTAGCGATGCCCCATACTGCAATTGCAAGGGTAATAATAAAGCTGCCTAAAATAAGTTTATGGCGCAGGGCTAGTGCTGGGTAACTTGTTGCTGTTTGATTTTCGAGTGGGCAAGGCACGCCAATCATCATTGATTTAGATGGGTCGTTAGCTACCTTTTTGGTGTATTGCCAAACATGATGAAAACCAATGAGCACGAATGGAATAAAAATGGCTAAACGTAACCACAGGCCAGAGTAAACAGGAATGCCTGCAATTTGCTGTGCGATTAATACGGTAAATGGGTTAAATGCCGAAACACCATAACCAATACCATAACCTGCGACTATCATACCCACGGCGGTCATTGCGTCTAAGCGCATTGCTTTACAAAGCGCTACTAAAATAATAACAAAAGGAATATATTCACCGGCGGTACCAATACTGCTTGATGCCAAGGCAAAGCAAAACACCACCATAAAAATTAACCGCTGCGGCTTTTTACCGTGGCGCTCTAAAAGCCTACCAATGAGTGCATCGACAGTGCCTGTCGCACGTGCAATAGCTAATACGCCACCAACAATTAACACAAAGAAAATAACATCTTGAGCAGCAGCAAACGCGCGGGGTATGGCTTGTAATAAATCCCATGGGGTTAAGTAATGCCGCTCAGCAACCGTTTGATAGGTACCCGCAACGACCATTTCGCGGCCAGATTCACTTAATGTGGTAGTGAAAAAACCTTGTGGTACTAACCATGTAGCAATAAGCGCAACGACCATCATGCTAAGCAGAAGTATCAAGGTATGTGGAACTTTAAAACGTAAACCCATTTATTCTCCGTAATTATGTTAGGTATTTAAGTTAAATTCTTAAAATCATAACATGATAAAAGCTGATAGGTTGCCTCTTAACTAAACACACTGTTAAAGATTGTAGTAATTTAGATACAAAAAAGGCCAGAAATCTGGCCTTTTGATAATGATTGAAATTTTATTTAGCTAAACCAAATGGGTCATCAATGCTATGAGCCGGCTCGGTAAACCAGCGCGGACCTTCGTCTGTCATATAAAAGTGATCTTCTAAGCGAATACCAAACTCATCAGGTACGACAATCATAGGTTCATTACTAAAACACATACCTGTTGCGAGTGGGGTAGGGTTTCCACCAACTAAGTATGGCCATTCATGAATATCTAACCCAATGCCATGGCCTGTTCTGTGTGGACAGCCCGGTGTTTGATATTCTGGCCCCATGCCATTTTCGGCTAGGTACTGTCTTGCAGCATCATCTACTTTGCCACATGGCTCACCAATTTTTGCAGCAGCAAAAGCAGCAAGTTGGGCATTTTTCTCGTGCTGCCAAAACATACGTTGACGTTCGGTTGCTTCACCAAATACATAAGTACGGGTTATGTCTGAGAGGTAATCATGCACTTTACAGCCAGTATCAATCAGTACCACGTCACCTTTTTTAAGGGTTTGCGGGTTTTTAACACCATGCGGGAAAGACGACGCAACACCAAATAACACAATACAAAAATAGTTACCCGGTGCGCCGACTTTTTGGTGGGCTTTTTTAATAAATGCTTCAACCTCAGTGGTGGTGATGCCCTCATAAAGCATGCTCGCCGTTGCTTTGTGTACTTCTAAAGTCATGTCCATAGCACGTTGCATTAAGGCAAGTTCATTGGCTGATTTATGCATGCGGCAGTGAGCCGTTACGCACTGTGCGTTAATAATGTTGTAATTGCTATTAGCTTTATTAATGCCGTCGTAGATGAAAAACTGTGCGCTTTCATCAATACCAAGGGTGCCGTTTTTGCTAATGCCCATTTCTGAAAGTACATCTACACACAGTTGGTAAGGATTTTCGTGCTCTTGCCAACCTCGAATTGGGCCATCAATCACCATAAAATCGTTTAAGCTGCCGATTTCAAAAAATGGTGCTATGTATTGCACATCACCTTTAGCAGGTAAAATCGCGCCAACTAAACGCTCACTTGCGTACCAACGCATACCCGTAAAATAGGCAAGGTTAGTACCTGCATTCAAGTAAATTGCGTCAATATTGTTTGCTTGCATATACGCTTGTGCTTTTGCGATACGCGCATGAAATTCGTCGTTTTGAATAGGGGTTAAATCTGTTGTCATATCTGACAAAGAGTCAAGCGCCTGCTCTGGCGTTTGTGTGCCAATACCATATGTTGTCATTGTGTACTCCTTGGTTTTTTTTGCATTGTGGCTTGAGTGAACAGCTGATGCAAACTCACTGCGACTAATCGCATAATATTCGTATTTGTGGCGATTATTGTTAGCATGCGCAAAAAATAAGGAGCGACAATGCAAGTTAATTACTTAAAAAGACAAGCTGAATTTAAAGCCTTGCTAGAACAACAAGGTTACAGCGCCATGTTAGTACTTGGTCATGAAAATATCCGTTACTTAAGTGGTTTTAGTGGTAATGCCGCTTATGCATTAATTACTCAAAACGCGTGTGTGTTGATCACTGATTACAGATACCACCAACGAGCAATTGCAGAAACAACAGGATTTGAAGTTGTTTGCCGAGACAGAGACAACGAAACTCTTGGTCATTGTATTAACAGACACCTTAGCCCAAACAGCCATGTCGCATTTGATGCAAGTTATGTCACAGTAGCAATTTGGCAAGGTGTGGCAGATGATCTTAGCGGCCATACTTTAACAGCAGTAAACGGCTTAATAGAAAAACTAAGACGCGTTAAAGATAGCTGGGAAGTGGCGCAAATAAAGGCTGCCGCAGCCATCGCTGATGAAGCATTAGCACAAACGCTGCCTTATTTTAAACCGGGTGTAACCGAGCGTGACCTTGCCTTAGAGCTTGAATTTAGAATGCAAAAGCTAGGATCAGAGGGTATGTCGTTTGCAACCATTATGCTGTTTGCTGAACGTTCTGCCTTGCCACATGGTAATCCATCAGATCAGGTGTTAAAGCAAGGTGACTTTGTAACGCTTGATTTTGGTGCCGTTGTAAATGGTTATCGCTCAGATATGACTCGCAGTTACATTATTGGCGAAGCATCAGAAAAACAAACCCGTATTTATAATACTGTTCTAGATGCACAAAATACAGCACTTGAAATGGTTAAACCGGGTGTTAATTGTTTAGATTTAAATGCCATATCAAACAAGGTGATTGCTGATGCGGGCTTTGGCGAGTACGCAGGTAAAGGTCTTGGCCATGGTTTAGGGTTATTTTTACATGAAGTGCCATTTATCAACACACTGACAGACTACAAGCTTGAAGTAGGAAATGTGATCACCATTGAGCCTGGCATTTATATACCAGGCTACGGTGGTGTGCGCCTTGAAGATGACATAGTTGTCACCGAGTCAGGCTTTGAGGTGCTTACTCATGCGCCTAAGCCATTCATAATCTAAGGTTCATTTTTTAGCATAGGCTAAGCGGGCTAAACGATCAGTTACGTGGTAACTATCAAGCCCGCTAACGGCCACTGTGCCAATGGCTTCAATATCGACAAAGCCATCTTCTTGCAGACACGCCTCATCTAAGTAGATATCAGTTATTTCACCTATGATAAGCTCCGTGCCATTGATGGCAAGGTGGTGGTGTTCTTTGAGTTCAAGGGCATATTTAAGCTTACTTTCTTTAACAAAAGGCGCCGTAAAGTTATTTAGGTATTGAGTAGTAAGCCCTGTTGCATCAAATTCAGACTCGTCTTTATCGTAGCGTGCCGATGTTTGGTGCGCTTTGCTATAAATGTCTTTGTTGACATGGTTAATCGTATATTGCTTAGTCGCTAGTAAGTTCTCTAGGGTATGGCGAGGCACTGAATGAGGGCGAATTATCATACCCACTAAAGGGGGATGTGCGCCAAGATGAAATACTGAACTAACAATGGCTAAATTAGTTTGGCCGTTACTATCTTGTGTGCCGACTAGGTTAGCACTTTTAAATCCCGACAAACTATTAATTAAATGGGCGCGGTAGCGGCTTTCTAAATCTGCAATGGCTTGCTTTGTTAAATGCATAATTGTCCTGTTACCAGTCTATGGGTTTTCCTTGCCAGTCAAAGTAGGCTGGGCTGGGTGATTGTTGTAAATAATCAGCATCACTTATCAATGAATACAGCTGATCGGCTACAAACTCAGGGGTAAATAACTTTCCTTCGGGTACATTTGCCTGAAACGGTTTTGATAGTGGTGTATCAGTGGTACCCGGGTGAAATAACACGCAATGGCATTGTTTATAGCGCCTGCTAAGTTCGATCGCAGCAGATTTAAATAACATATTTAAAGCTGCCTTCGAGGCACGATAGCTATACCAACCGCCTAGATTATTATCACTAATGCTGCCAACCCGCGCACTAAGTGCACAAATCACTGTTGCTACTTGCGGCTTTAAAAGCGTTGAGAATAAAGTCACACAGCGAATTGGCAGTAGGGCGTTTGTATGCATGCTATTGATAAAGTGCTGCTCAGATATTTGTTCAAGTTTACGTTCAGGCGCATTAGCTGGATCATGTAATAGGCCATTAAATATCATTAGTTGAGCTAAGTCATATTGGCTGTTGGCAAGTTCTTTGGCAATTTCACCTAAGCTTTGCTCTGAGTAATCAGTTGTAAAATGCTGGTGGCTGATTTCATTGTTCGATGTCTCATCAAAATTATCATTAAATTTATTACGGCTGATGGTGACGATATGACCACGACTGATTTGTTTTTTTAGTGTTGTGAAATAGGCTTTTGCGATTTCACTGCTTGCACCGCACAGAATAAAGAGTTGCATTTTTGACCTGTTATAAAATATTTAAAAAACTTTTTTAGCTCAATCTATCATCAATAAGTATTGCGATAGCGGTTTAGAATCTAATTTACCTAAACTAAAGTAGATAAAAAGGCTCGGTAAAAATTTGACCAAACTGATATTAAGAATGCCTTAATTTACGCGTATTTTGACAATTTAATTGGTAAGTCCATTTTACCAATTGTGTGTGTCGCTAACCCTTCTATCAAAACAAACTGCGTGTTTATTACACTTTTATGTTGATAGATTGGTTATTCTTTTTTACGAGTTTGTTAGAAAATTCGATCTATTAAATTAACGCCGACAATGATATTAATAGAAAGGATCAGTATTTAGCTGCGTTCGTGCTTGGTTAAATACTGCGCAGTAAGTACTTTCAACTTAGCTAAAGAAAGGAGTATGAGAATGAGTGAACAATATGCTGCACTTCGCGGTAATGTTAGTATGCTTGGACAAATGCTGGGTCAAACCATTAAAGATGCACAAGGACAAGCCATTTTAGATAAGGTAGAAGAAATTCGCGCTTTATCTAAATCGTCACGTAGTGGTAACGAAGCCGACAGACAAGCGCTTATCGATGTACTACACGCTCTCACAGATGAAGAACTATTACCGGTTGCACGCTCATTTAATCATTTTTTGAATCTTGCTAATGTTGCTGAACAATTTCATACCGTATCGCGTTTTAATGATGTTGGCTTTTGCCAATTAAACCCTCTCACTCAAACATTAAAAGCGTTAGCAACAGCGGCAAAACAAGGTCAAGTAGATCCAAATCACTTGGCACAAACACTCTCAAAACTCCACATAAACCTTGTACTAACCGCACACCCAACAGAGGTGACGCGTCGTACTATGATTAATAAACACGTTGAACTTAGTGATTGTCTTGCATCTTTAGAGCGTAAAGACAATTTACCAAGCGAACGTGCTGACCTATTAAACCGTATTGCTCAGCTAATTAGCCAAGCATGGCATACTGACGATATTCGCCGTTCGCGCCCAACGCCAATTGACGAAGCAAAATGGGGCTTTGCTGTTATTGAAAATAGCTTATGGCATGCTGTACCGCGTTTCTTACGTGAATTTAGCGAAGATGTAAAAACTGAGCTCGATTTAGAGTTGCCGATTGATTACAGCCCAATTGAGTTCACTTCTTGGATGGGCGGAGACCGTGATGGTAACCCGTTTGTAACTGCTGAAGTGACACAGCAAGTACTTGATCATGGCCGCTGGATGGCGCTTGATTTGTATTCGCGTGATATCGAAACGCTAAGCAATGAGTTATCAATGTCAGATGCAAGTGATGAGCTTATTGAACTTGCAGGCCAAGACTTTGAACCATATCGTGCGGTACTTAAAAAACTCAAGAATCAAATTGCCGAAACGGTGACGCATTTAGGCGCTAAAATTAAGAAAAAGCGAACTGATTCTGAAGATTTAATTACAGATATAGCGCAAATTAAACATCCAATCGAAGTGTGTTATCGCTCGCTGATTAAAACCAATATGAAGGTAGTTGCCGATGGTTTACTGCTTGATGTACTGCGTCGTATTAACAGCTTTGGTTTGCGCCTTGCTAAATTAGATGTTCGTCAGGATTCGTCGCGTCATGGTGATGTTTTCTCTGAGTTAACACGTTATTTAGGCTTAGGTGATTATCATCAATGGCAAGAAGAAGACAAACAAGCATTCTTACTTGCTGAGCTAAATTCTCGCCGTCCGCTTATTCCAAAACATTGGCAACCGAGCCCTGAAGTACAAGAAGTGCTTGATACATTTGATGTAATTGCAGCGCAAGATGCACAAACATTCGGCCTGTATATTATTTCGATGGCTCGTACTGCATCTGATGTACTGGCAGTGCAGTTATTGCTTAAAGAAAGCGGCTGTAAGTTTAACTTACCGGTTGCACCATTATTTGAAACGTTAGATGACTTAAATAATGGTAAAGATGTTATTGAATGTTTACTTGATAACACCTGGTATCGTGGTCATATTCAAAACCAACAAAATGTCATGATTGGCTACTCAGATTCTGCAAAAGATGCAGGTATGATGGCTGCAGGCTGGGCACAATATGAAGCAATGGATAAGCTGGTTCAATTAGCCGAGAATCGCGGCATTGAGCTTATTTTATTCCACGGCCGTGGTGGTACGGTTGGTCGCGGTGGCGCGCCAGCTGCGCAAGCACTTCGCTCACAACCTCCTGGTTCATTAAAAGGTGGCCTGCGTGTAACAGAGCAGGGTGAGATGATCCGCTTTAAGTTTGGTTTGCCAGCTGTAGCACTACAAAGTTTAAATATCTACGCCGGTGCAGTACTTGAAAGTAACCTGCTACCACCGCCAGAGCCGAAAAGCGAGTGGCGTGAGGTGATGGAGCTTATCAGTGCTGACTCGTGTGAGCATTACCGTCAAGTTGTGCGTCATGATGAAAACTTTGTTCCTTACTTTAGAATGGCAACGCCAGAGCAAGAGCTCTCTAAACTACCACTGGGTTCTCGCCCTGCGAAGCGTAACCCCAATGGGGGTGTAGAAAGCCTTCGTGCAATTCCATGGATTTTTGCTTGGAGCCAAAACCGTTTAATGCTGCCTGCTTGGTTAGGTGCGTTAACAGGTCTTAAAGCTGCTTTAGATAAATATGGCATCGAGACACTTCACGAAATGAGCTTAAAGTGGCCTTTCTTCCGTGCTCGTTTAGAGATGCTAGAAATGGTATTTAGTAAAGCCGATAGTTGGTTAAGTGCTCATTACGATGATGCATTGGTAACTGAGCAATATAAACCACTTGGTGTGAAGCTTCGCCAAGAGTTGAGTGAGGCAATTGAGCTGGTGCAGTCATTAAGCCCACAAAAAAGCTTACTTGCTGACCAACCTTGGATCAAAGAGTCGATTGCACTACGTAACCCGTACACTGATCCACTTAACTTACTACAAGTGGAGCTATTACGTCGTTCACGTGCAGCAGATGAAAACTCTGAAGGTGATATCGATAATGCCCTAATGATTACAATGACTGGTATTGCTGCAGGTATGCGCAATACAGGTTAATTGATGTCGTCAACTAATCGTGCATCGATTGGTAATGTAATCACAAACCGTGCGCCGTGCTTTGATGGTACGGCGCAAATATTGCCTTTCAAGTTATATTTCACAGCATTAAAAACCACGTTCAAACCAAGCCCTAAGTGATGGCCACCTAAATTAGTGGTATAGAATGGGGTAAAAATTTCTTGCAGGATTGATTCCTTAATGCCTACGCCGTTGTCTTGATAGATAATTTTGACGTTGTCATTACCTGCGCGGATGGTAATGTCTACCTTTCCTTCTGCTGTATGTGTAAAACCATGTTCATATGAATTAATAACCAGAGTTTTTAGAATATCCTCTAAAATTGAAGGGCAGGAAGTAATGGCTACACTGTCTCCATCAACATGATAAGTAATTTTCTTACCCAAATATTTACTCATAGGCTCTAGTTTATGATGAATAAAGTTTTTTAATGGAATACTCGATAAGGGTTTGTCTAAGTTAATAGACACATTAAGTGCTTTAAATTCCTCAACAATACCTGCTAAGCGGTTAATAGCAGAAATAACAAGATCCTTGGCCTTGTCGGTGTTGGTAATAAATTCATGGAAGTATTTGCTTGATAAATTTTGTTGTTTAAATTTATCTGACAAAGACTCTAAATATTCGTCGATGAGTGAACTTGCTGTGACAATTGTGCCTATTGGTGTATTTAATTGATGGGCCATGCCAGAGACTAATGAGGTTAAAGAGGCTATCTTTTCGATTTCAATTAAATGATCTTGCGTTTCATTTAATTGTATTAGTATCTTTTCAAGTTCTTGTTTTCGCTTATCAATATTATTTATCGCGATAAAAGAACCAAACAAGATGATTACCAAGCATATTGATATGACGATAGTAAGATCTTTAAACGCCTGCGCTTTTGTTGCTTTTACTTGCTCTGCGCGTGTAAGTTCTGCAATTTTGAGCTCTTTGGCTTTTGCATCAGCCTGCGCTAACGCTTTAGCTAAATTAACATTTGCTTGGCGTTTTAAAATTTCCGCATTGATCTGTGCATAGTGTTTGTATGCAATCAGTGCTTCAGCATACTGTTCTTGCTTTTCAAGTAGTTGTGCAGTCAACTTGGTTACTTCAAGTTGAGTTGTGATATCAGAGAGCTTAAAAGTATCTGTTTCAATCGAAGCGAGTAAATTAAGAGCTTTGTTAGCTGAATCTTGTGCATCGTATGTTTGCGCTAAACATAAAACCACACTTAAGTAATCACCGCTGTAGGCTTGAGTTTTTATAAGCTCTACCGCATCAGTTAGAAATTCTTCTGATTCATTTAACATACCTTTTAAACGTAATACCTTTCCCTTCAATACAAAACTTTTACTTAGATGAGCAGTAAAGCCGTGGCGTTGTTGTAATATTATCGCGTCATTTAATACATCTAATGCATGATCAAAATCACCTAAACCAATTAGCGCTATTGCAAGGTGGGTACTTGCAAACGACTCATCTAGGGGCTGATTCTCTATTTTTGCGGTATCTCTGTATTGTTCAAAAGCGATGGTAGCGTCACGGTAACGTTTTAAATTGAGGTTAATCAGAGCAATATTGATTTCGGTTTGTTGTAAAAGGTGCTTTCCGATTGTTTTTGCCACAGGTAATGCATCGCTATAATAGTGTAATGCATCTTGATACATGCCTAATCGGGCATAAATACCGCCAGATATGTTTAAGTAGCCATACATTAAATCCTTATTACTCGACTGTAATGCTATATCCATGAAATGAACTAGTGTTTTCATGGCTTGCTCTAATTCATCGTTTTCAAGTAAAAACCAAGCCTTATAATTTGTGATTATTGCTCGTTGTTCTAATGAAAATATTACTGTGTCAGAGGATAATAATGAATTGACTAGCTGCAGGGCATTGGTAGGAGAGCTGGCATAGGTTTCAGTAATTGAGGTTTCTATTTCTTTGAATTCAGTTTCTGTGATTGCTTGTGACAGAGCAGTACTTGTGAACAGCATCAAGCATAGATAAAACAGAAAACGAATTTTCATTACAAATAATCCTTTATACAAACCAGAGTAAGGATGGAAAGTGCATAATCCTTTCGTCTACATATGTGAGGTTATTTATTATGGATTTTAATTAGAAATAGAGTTATACGAAAAAGCTTAATAATGGATTAGAAAACTCATACATATTCAAAAGGTAAATAGATTATGAAAGGAGGTAACATTTGCGGGTGTAAATCCAATCCTTAAGTGTGAACTTTACAACTGGTCATACCTATTTTATTGCTAGGTATTGACTAAGCAAGGCAGATCCATAAAATAGCCCGGCTTTTATTCAGCAACCATTAATTTTACCTTTACCCACGCATTTTAGAGTAACCTATGTCGAAAGTGTCAACGTGCATCACTTATGATGCATCGACGTCTTTAGTGATGATGACGTTAAGAGGGACTGCAAGTGCACAAGATGTGATTAATTTTTACCAAATAGCCCATCAATATTCAGTATTATATGGGTCAGAAAAAATTCTTGTTGATGTATCTGAGTTAACCCATGACTTCGCACCAGCAGACTTGTTTACTATAATGCCAGTGATTGCTAACTCGTTAAAGCGAGCTGTATTAGCTATTGTGGTGAGTTTCGATGGCTTTATGCATGACTTATTTGTGCAAAAAGCTAAACGTTACAACCTTCAAGCCGAGAATTTTGAGTGTTTTAGTAAAGCTAAAAATTGGCTAGTTCATCAATAAACAGAGAAACTAGCTGAAATTCATTTTCTGTGTATATTTGCGCTTACAAAAAATGCCTATTTAACACTTTTTTTGTTGTAAATTTCGAGACGCGGCGCGTTGAAACCTAGTATTTAAATGCATAACCTTTTAAACTGTTTAGCCAATTAATAATTATAATTTGTTATGACAGTAACTAGGAAAGACGTATCTAATTCTGTGTCAAGAACAACACCTTTTGACTTCAGTGATGAGCAAAAGCAATCTCTTTTTAGTCAGTTGAAAAGCCAACGTGGCATCTTATCTCAAGCTGATATTTTATTACTTAGTGAGCAACATCAGTTAACAGAGTCACAACTCTTAAAAGCGTGTGTACCTGTTGCGAGTTTGTTTTCTGTCGCACCAATTTCAAAATTCTATGTCGGTGCTATTGCACAAGGTAAAAATCAGCAAGGTGAAACGACATTCTATTTTGGTGCTAATGTGGAGTTTTCTCATCAAGCGCTAAGTTTAGTTGTTCACGCAGAACAATCTGCGATAAATAATGCATGGTTAAACGGTGCTCAATCAATAGATAAAATTGCGATCAGTGATGCCCCTTGTGGATACTGTCGCCAGTTTATGAATGAGCTCAGCACAGCGCAATCACTTGAAATATTACTTCCTGAAAGACACTTTACTTTAAATGAGCTTTTGCCGTATTCGTTTGGGCCAACAGACTTAGGGAATAACGAAAGCTTATTCTCACAGGAAAAAAACGACGGTCATTTCGATAGTGTTAATGAGCTCGATCAGAAATTAGCTGAAACAGCGCTAAAAGCTTACGTACCTTATACCGCGAACTACTGTAGCGTTAAAATCACGACTTTTGAAAACGATAATTTTTACGGAAGCTATGCTGAAAATGCGGCTTACAGCCCAAGTTTATCACCACTTCAAAGTGCTTTAAGTCAGTTTTATCTTGCTGGGTTAAAGTTTGATGATAAGACGGTTAAGTCGATCACCTTGTTAGAAACACAAGGGGCCGAAAATCAGTATGATGTGGCTAAAAGTGTGCTGGCAAGTTTTGATAACCCACCAGCATTTGAGCACTGTATTGCTAAGCTAGTTAAAGATTAGTTTAGCAATAGTTTTGCAGCTTCAATGACTACGGCGACTGACTTTTTCTCAATCTCGCCGTGGTCAACATTAGGAATTTCTTGCTTAGTACGGTTTACTAATACACCTGCAACACACGCTGCGCGTAAGCCAAGTGCTGCACACATAGTGAAAAGTGTTGCTGATTCCATTTCATAGTTCATCACGCCAAGCTTTTGCCACTCTTCACAGCTGCCTTGTAATGAACGAGGAACATAACCTGAATAGGTATCGTAACGTTCTTGGCCTGGATAGAAGGTGTCACTTGAAGCTGTAATGCCAATATGGAAATTAATGCCTAAATTATCACAAGCATTGACCATAGCTTGTGTTGCAAAAAAGTCAGATACCGCAGGGTAGCTCAATGGCGCGAAGTGCTGACTTGCACCATCTAAACGAACAGATGCTTGGCTAATTAAAATGTCGCCTTCATTAATGTGTGGTTGAATAGCACCTGTTGTACCAATGCGTAAAAAGGTATCAATACCTAGCTGGGCAAGCTCTTCAACAGCAATTGATGTAGATGGCCCACCAATACCAGTTGAACAAACTACCACGCTGTGGCCGTTTAACTCACCACGATATACATGAAATTCACGGGTCTTCGCTAAGCACTTTGGGTTATCGAGAAGTGTTGAAATGCGGGCAGAGCGATCAGGATCACCAGGGACGATTGCCAGTGTTGCACCGTTTAAGTCCTCACGAGTGAGCCCTAAATGAAATACCTTTTCCATTATTAAACCTTATTTTTGTCTAAAGCGTAATACTTTAATCATACGTGTTTAAAGTACAGGACAGATGTCCTATTAGATTACGAATGTTGCAAGATTTGCACAGATAACCTAAACCTAAAGATGTAACGATAAAAGAGGACCTATTATGCCTGCTTCATCATCTATGAGTAAACATCATGAATTTGCTCGCTGTTTAGAGAGTGCTCATGTTTCTATGGCTGCTCCGTTTCATTGGCTTGCTTTAGCGTTTAAAGATATTGCCAATGCGCCAATCCTAAGCTTAGTGTACGGTTTAGTTTTTACACTAATACCTGCAGCAATAATGTACTTTGTGTATCAATTTGATACACATCTTGTCATTTTGCCAGCGGTTGTTGGCTTTGCTCTTATTGGCCCTGCATTTGCGGCTGGGCTTTACGATGTTGCTTGGGAGCTAGAAAAAGGGCATAAACCGACCTTAATGCACAGTTTAAAATCAATGTTTAGAAACCCCGCTGGTGAATGGGGATTTGCAGTATTATTAATGGTGATTATGATTGTGTGGATGAGACTTGCTGCATTGATCCACGCACTGTATCCGAATGTTGTAGATCCTAGCTTTGAACAGCTATCTGCGTTTCTTACGCTTGGCTCGATAGTTGGCGGCATTTTGCTGGTAACAGTTTTTGCTATTTCAGCATTTACCCCGCAGATAATGATGGAAAGACGCGTAGATATAATGACGGCGGTTATCTCATCGATGAATGCAGTAAAAACCAATGTAGGCGCAATGGTTGTTTGGGCTGCTTTAATAATATTCATGGTATTTCTGGGATTTGTAACTGGAACGGCAGGTTTCATTGTTATTATGCCATTATTAAGCTACGCGAGTTGGCATGCTTACATTGCGGTGATAAAAACTAAGAAGCCAAGGGGTTACGAATAATGAGTATTCACCTAGCTTGAATATAAATCTATTGCAGCAATCTAATAGGTTGCTGCAAAATTTGACTTTCCCTCCGTGCATGTTATACCTGCCAAAATACCACGCTCATTGAGTTATTGAGCACCCATAATGAGTCTCTTTAGAAATAATAAACTATAAATTTCAAGAGGTTAATTTTTCCTTCTTCTCATGATAAATGTGATGCTTGCATCGCGGTTTCTAGATTATGAGAAAGCGTAATTTTAACGATTACGAATGAATATGCAGTTATTTAGCAGCGGAGTAGAAATGAGTAACACACAAAAAGCATTTCACGAAAAACTAAGTCAATGTCTTTGCCCACCAGGCGATGGTGTTTTTACGGTAAATACAGCGAAAGAACGTAAAGATGCCTTACGAACAAAATTATACGGTCAGACAGAGAACGTAGACGTTCTTTGGAAAGAGTCATTAGAGACACTAGCCGACTCAGAACATAAAGCTGTGATTCTTGGGATCAGCTCTGATTGTGGTGGGGGTATTTTACGTGGTGCTAACTGGGGCCCGTTATTTTTACGTTCTACCTTAATTGATCAACAACCACAGGCTCGCGCGTTCGACTTAGGTGACGTTCGTGTTATTCCTCATTTATTGCATGATAAATACCTAAACGAAGCTACAATCACAAACTGTCAAAAAGCACTCTATGCTGATGAAAACAGCGAATACCATGTATCACCATTGTCTATCACTGAAGATGTGTGTGATGGGTTTTATGCCAACTACCCAGATAAAGGTATTTTCGGGATTGGCGGTGACCATTCAATCAGTTATCCGCTGACTAAAGCGTATTTAAAAGCAAAGCGTGATGCAGGTAAACGCACTGCAATTATCCATTTTGACGCCCACACTGATTTACTTGTAGAGCGCTTAGGTATCGATTTATGTTTTGGTTCATGGTGTACACATATCCTTGAGTACCTACCTGCACCGCGTAACCTTATTCAATTTGGTATTCGTTCAAGTGGTAAACCGAAACAACACTGGGAAGAGACTTTTGGTGTTAAGCAACATTGGGCACAAGAAATTATTGAGCGTGGTGCTAAAGCTGTTGCTGAAGAAGTAATTGCTCAGCTTAAAGCAGATAAGGTTGATGAGCTTTATGTGAGCTTTGATATTGATGCACTAGACGAAGCATTTGCTTCTGCGACAGGCACACCTGAAGCAGGTGGCTTAACACCACAGCATGCGTTAGACATTTTAGTTGCTTTAGCTGATGAGTTTCCAATTACTGGGGCTGATATGATGGAAATTGCACCATTTACAGACAGCTCTTTGATTGGTCAAACGAGTTCTGAAACAACGCTTAAAGAAGGTGCAAAAATTTCTGCCTTTTTAATTGCTGCGATGAACAAGTAATTTGCCTTGATGCAACAGGGGAGTGTGTTACTCCCCTTACTCATTCCTTAGTCTTAAAAATATTCCATTATTCCTAACTACACGCTATATTATTATAAAAAATAATTATAAATTTGGTTTGTCTGCGATGTGGAAATCTCTAGCCTTGTTATTGCTTATTATTGCTAAACCTAGTTTTGCAGCAATAACAGTGGTAACTGAAAACTTTCCAAACTTCCAATATCAGAACGAACAAGGTGAGTTAGTTGGCTCTGTCGTGGGCAAAGTTAAAGCTGCCCTCGAAAAATCAGGGATGCAGTACGACATATCAATTAATACTTGGTCAATTACATACAATGCTGCTTTACGTGACGCAAACACGTGTATTTTTTCATTAGCACGTATTCCTTCCAGAGAGAAAAAATTTAAGTGGATACATAATCTTGAAGGCTTTTCAGCATCTTTTTATGCATTTAAATCAAATCGGCTGAGTATCAATAACCTCGATGATGCGAAAAAATATCGTACTGCAGTTCTAAAAAATAACTACTCCCATGTTTATTTAAAAGAGCAGGGTTTTAATGAAAATAAACAGTTAATCCTGCTTGATAGCTTTGAAAATATTTACGACATTCTTAAGAGTCGTCGTACAACTGTTGATTTAGTGGTATTAAGTGACCAACAATATCAATTTGAAAGTAAAAATGATCAAAGCCTTTCTTTTCTAGAGCCCGTTTATCAGCTACCTGTTGCACGCGCTGATTTATACTTTGCTTGTAACGGAAATATCGACCCAGTGACTTTAGATAAGCTCAATAAAGCCTTTGTTTCCAGTGATTCAAAATAGCACTTGTTGATTGCTATAAAGCAGTTATAATCAGCTGCTTTTTGACCATTCTCGCCAAACTCTAAACAGCATAAGTGAGCAAAAAGTTGTTTGCATTCAACAGTCTGAATGCTTTTTACTAGGAGCCACAATGAGTGACTTACTCGTTATTATGATATTAATTTTGATCAGTGCGTTGTTTGCAATGAGCGAAATAGCTATTGCTGCATCACGTAAGATAAAATTAAGGGTCATGGTCGACGAAGGCAATAAAAAAGCCCAGGCAGTATTAACGTTGCAAGAGCAGCCGGGGGCATTTTTTGCGATGATACAAATTGCCTTAAATGCGATTGCTATTTTAGGTGGTATTGTCGGTGAGCAAGCTTTATCACCTTATATTGAACAAATTTTAGGGATGATTTATCAAGGCCCGTTACTAAGTCAAATTAGCTTTTTGATTTCGTTTTTTAGCATAACCTCATTATTCATTTTATTTGCAGATTTACTGCCTAAACGCCTAGCGATGATTATGCCAGAGGCTGTTGCTGTCAATGTGGTGTCTATAATGCGCTGGGTTACCTTTGCATTAACGCCATTTGTTGTGTTCTTTAATGGCACTACAAACTTAATTTTACGCGCCTTTAAAGTTCCGGCTGAACGAGAAGATATTGTTACCACAGAAGACATCGTTGCTATGATGGATGCTGGGGCTGAATATGGCAGCCTACAGCAACAGGAATATGAGTTAATAGGCAATGTGTTTGATTTGGAGGCCCGGTTTTTATCGAGTGTGATGACTCCACGTGATCAAATTGTATTTTTTGATGTAAAAGCTGATGCCCAAGAAGTCGCTACCAAAATTATTGAGCACCCGCATAATCACTTTTTAGTGTGTGATGGTAGTTTAGACAAATTAATTGGTTCGGTTGAATCAAAAGATATCCTTCGTAAAGTACTTAAAGGGCAAACTGCTGAGATAGATAGTGAGTTAATCAGCCGTGATATTTTTTACTTACCAGAAACACTCAGTCTTTCTGAAGCATTAAATACCTTTAAAAAAGCAGCTGAGCCATTTGCTGTTGTTGTTAATGAATATGCACTGATGGTTGGCATTGTCACTGTTAAAGATTTAATGAAAGGCTTTATGGGTGATTTGATCAGTCATCAGGGCGAAGAGTTAATTATTCAACGTGATAACACTTCATGGTTAGTGGATGGCCTGACACCAGTGGTTGAGCTTGCTAAAGTGTTAGAGATAGAAGAGTTTCCTGATCAATCACATTATGAAACTGTTGCCGGATTCCTTATTTATACGATGAAACGACTTCCGAAGCGCGCCGAGTTTATACATTTTGGCGGGTTTAAATTTGAAGTTGTTGATGTTGAAGGAGTGAAGGTCGAGCAACTCTTAGTTACTCGAATTTCAGAAGAAAGCAATTAAGGCTGCTCATGCAGCCTTTATTCAAAAGTATCTTTCACTATTGCCTTAGCTTGATGCACCATGTGTACGCCATTTGACCAACACTCAATGGGCTGCAGTGATGCATTATCAAGTAACACCAGATCTGCATCTGCATTGATAGTCACTCTACCTTTATTAATACCAAGCACATCAGCTGGATTTGAGGTAATAGCCATTAATGCGTGTTCAACCGATACACCATATTCTTGAACGGCTTCTACAAACGAGCTATGCAATGTTGATTCTTTACCAACTTCAAGACCTAATAGATTAAAGTTATCATCAAAAATAGGTAAGCTTGCATGACCATCAGAGCTCATGGTGAGCTTAGTCGGTTGTACATTATTTTTAAGGCAGTAAGCCAGTGCCTGCGCGGCTGAATATTCACCATGGGCAAGATCATACTCTGTCGTGCTTGTTGTAAAGTCGATAGTGCCACCCGCTTTGCAAAACGCCACACCCGCATTGAGTAAAGCAAGATTTCGATTCATATGCGTAGGATAAAACTGGCTAAGCGAAATATCAGTTAAGCTATCTATCTCATGTAATAAAGATAAGTGACTATCTACTGGACCTACATGAATACTAACCGTGCCTTTTTTGCCACTTAACATGCCAGCCACTTTTGCTTCAGCGGCTAGTTCAGCAAGTTGCTGAGCCGTTGGCTGACTACTGCGATGATCAGAAATGGCGACTTCACCGACACCAATAAACTCCTCAATATACATAATGTCATTTGTTATTGAACCAGTCAGTGTTTTAGCAGGTAAGTGATATGAACCTGTATGGCAAAATACGTTTAATCCTCGTTCTTTAAGTGCTTTTGCTTTTGCAATTAAATTACTATGGGTTCGACTACTTGAGTCAGTACCAAGGGCAGCGACAACCGTTGTTGTACCATGCAATGTTGCATCTGTTAGGTTCATTTCAGGTGTTCTGCTAGCAAAACCAGCCTCACCGCCACCACCTGTTATATGGACTAAAGAGTCAACAAACCCCGGAGTTAAAATGCAATTAGATCCATCAACGATGGTAACACCATGATAATTTTCGATATTAATTTCAGGCTGTATATCCACGATTTTTCCGCCCGCGATTAAAACATCTTGGTTTCCAAGCGGCGAAGGAGCGAAAATATCTGCGCCTTTTATAAGTGTTAACATAATTAAATCTTTTACTGATAGTTAATAAAATGTGCGAGAAAAATAAAACAACTAGCAAGGCCAAATAGCGCTAAGGTAAAACGCCAAATAAAGCTTGCCCACTCACTCCAATCAAGTTTGACAATGCCTAAACAGCCGATGAGGCTTGCTGAGGTGGGAATAAATATATTGGTTAGTCCATCACCTAATTGAAACGCCAGCACTACAATCTGCCGTGAAATATTTAATAGATCACCCAGTGGTGACATTAGCGGCATTGTGATTGCTGCTTGTCCTGAACCTGAAGATACAAAAAAGTTAAACACACTTTGAAATAATAGCATACCCCAAGCGGCGATATAGTCTGGTACAACTGAGATGCTGGTGGCGCTATAGTAAAGCAAAGTATTTAGAGTTGAAGGCGATGTTAAATCGCTACCGCCAAGTATTAAAATAACGCCTTTTGCTAAAGCAACCAAAAGCGCTGCGGGCAGGAGTTCTTGTGCACCCTCTTTAAATGCATTTGCGCTTTCATTTGCTGTTTGTTTTTTAAATAGACTAGCAATCACAGCAGAGGCTACACCTAAGCAGAAGAACTGCGCAGCTAATTCAGGAATATAATACTGCCTTGCCATAACACCCCAAATAACCCAAATAATACCTGCAATAAAGGTTATTAAGATAAGCTTATCTGCGCTGTCTAAGCTAATTGACTTGTTATTTTCTTGAGCACTTAGGTTCTTTGCCGATCTGATTGAATTAGCATATCGGATAGTAAATAGAAGGCCAAATGAGGTAAAAACCAGCCACGTAACCATTCTGAATCCTGCACCAGAAAACACCGGGATCTCTGCAATTGATTGAGCAATTGCGATACTAAATGGGTTCATCCAAGAGGTAGCAAAGCCAATCTGTGTCGCAACATAAGTTGTTAATACAGTTACTTTTGCATCATAACCGAGTTGTTTCATAATGGGGAATAACACAATACAAAAGGCGATGGCTTCTTCACCCATACCAAATACTGCGCCTCCTAATGAAAAAAGCACAAATAGCAAAGGAATGAATATCCACTCTACGTGTTGTGTTTTATTAATCAGCGCCATAATGCCGTTATTAATCGCACCCGTTTTTAAAATAACGCCAAAGGCGCCACCTGTGATTAAAATAAATGCCATTACCCCGATGGCTGCACCATATTTGTCACCAGAGACTAAGCCTTCAAACAATACATTGGCTAGACCAATGCCTCCTCCTTCTGCAAAAAGGGCAGGTGGTGTATGTTCTGTTGCTTTTTGATACTGTGATAATTCAACACTGTGACTATCTTGTTCGGCATTAAACACACCGGGTGTTATAAATAAACTGGCTAAATAGGCGATGACTGCGACGCATAACAAAATGATGCTCGCATCAGGCATCGCAAACTGTTTGTTTTTCATAAAGTCACTTAACGATTGTTCGAAGAATGTGAGAAAAGCAAGTTATTGTAGCCCTTGCTGAGAAAGATTAACACTGAGAGCCGCGAGTTTGAGTTATTAATAACACAAACTTAGCAATGTGGGCGACATAGAGCCGCCCACATTAATGTTAAAAGCGATAGCTCAGACTCAACGTATAGCGAGTGCCATATGCATTATGATTGATTGAATCAAACCCGCGGCTTGAGCCATATAGCTTAGGGGGTTCTTTATCGAAGATATTATCAATACGAGCGCGGATTGATAATGCATCATTGACAAAATAGCCAGCTGATAAATCCCATACTAACCAGTCATCAACGTCACGTTTTAACTCCTCGTTAAGCTCTCCAAGCTCTTCTAGTTCGTCTATTTCACGACCACGCAGCCCTTCGATATCATCCTCATAACTACTGGTATAATTGGCACCGAGATTTAAGTAATAACTCTCAGCTTCCCAATCAATAGAAAATCTGCCTACATTTTCAGGGTAGCGATAAGTACCGATTAATTTTTCGATTGCATCTGAGCCAGGTTTATTTCGCTCAAACTCTAAATAGTGTGTACCATCGAAAGCGAGTGTTAAATTGCCTTTTGCAAAATTAAATCGATGATCAAATTTAAAATCGATACCTGCTAATGTCTGGGTGCCGGTATTTTCAAGAGGAATAACATGGTCTCTAAATAATGGCAGGAATAGCTCATCTTCTCGCGGGTTAAACTCACTAATATAGTTTGTGAGGATCTCTGAAAGGTTAGCGCCATCACTTTCGATATTGAGTCCAGCATTATCGGTTACTTCACACAGCTGCTCCTCGTACGAAATACCTTCTTGACCTTGTGGTACTAGCCCACAGTGACGAAGAGAAGCATCTGTTATAGCTCTATCTAGCACTGCAGTCATATTGGTATCGATAACTTGTTCGTGATCAAAATGCCAATAATCAACCGTTAAGTTAGTATTTATAGATGGGCTCCATGCAAAGCCAATGCTGAGCGCTTCAGACTCTTCGGCTTTGAGTGCTTGATTACCGAGTTCTAGGCTGTTAACACTGACCTCGGTGCCATCACCCATACAATATAAATCTGCAACAGCCTGATTAGCACCGCAATCGAAGCGTGATTGTGTGGTACGTAATTTTACGCCTGCTTGAGTTAATGAAGGTGCCCTAAACGACGTTGACCAAGAACTTCTAATGATAAGAGAATCTGAAGGACGATAGCTTAAACCAACTTTAGGGTTAAACGTTCCTCCAAAATCATCGTAATGATCGTAGCGACCAGCGACTTGCAGTTCTAGCTGCTCAGTGAGTGGCACATTCAACTCTAAAAATGCAGCGTACTGAGTACGATCGGCCTCAGACAAGCTAGAGCCGAAACCAAATACATCTACCAAATAACCATTTTCAGGACGGGCTTGTGAGTCTAACGATGGAATATCTTTTAATTCTTCTCGTCGAGCTTCAATACCAAATGCAGCATAAATGGGTAACTCATTAAACGTAAATAAATCGCCATTAAAGTTTAAATCCCAACCGTATACTGTACTTTCACCGCTTCTACTTGGGTTTGCCTTTGCAAGATCAAGCACTGCATCGTTATTACTATCCCCCTGTAAAAACGGGTTGTAGAACGGCATTAACTGACCTTGTGCACAATTGAGCTGTGTTCCATCGTATGTAGCTAATGATCCGTCAGAGCATAATTCACCAGTGATAGCTGCATGAAATTGATAGCGGTTATAAATACCATCAATTGCTTGTTGCTCTGACTTAGAGCGAGAGAAGGTTACTCCCGACTCCCAACTCCAATCACCAATGTAACCGGCAAGGCTACTGACTAAGCGAAAGTTTTTGGTTTCGACTTCAACCGTTCGTGGTGAATTAAAGCGCGCATCAAATGCAAAGCCATACACTTCTCGACCCGCTTGAGTGGTAAATGGATCAATATAAAGCTGGTCCATTAAGTCGTTACTGCCATCAGCGTTATCATAAATGAATAGCGCATCTTCTATGATAAACGGACCATCATCGTCGTTTATTTGATTGATTGATGCAGGTGATGAATAGGCTTTTGATTTAGTTTGGCTATAGAAGAAATCGGTATGCCAATCTAAATCACCTAAGGTGCTGTTAAACATAAAGCCAGTTGAAAGGCTTTCAAATGGGGTTTCTAGGTAATCATCTTGGTTTGCATAGTAAGCACAAATTTGCTCACCATACTCAGTCGTGACAAGCTCTGTTTTACAGTTTGGCGCTGGTAGTTCATTGCCATCTCGACTACTGTAGTAATAAATGTTCGGCGAGTTCTCAAGTTTGGGTAAGTATGAGTAACCATTCACTAAATTTGGGGTTGCGGTATAGCTTCTGTCGGTCGCTTTAAAGGCATTGCGATCGTAAATATCGGCAAATACCGTTAAGTTACTCTCACCTATATTCGTGCCGTAAACTAAGTTAAGTTGTTTCTTACCTTCGTCATGACTGTCAAAACTATTAGTGTAAGAAGTGTTTACTTCAGCTCCTTGAAAGTCATCTTTAAGAATATAGTTAATAACACCAGCAACAGCATCAGCCCCATATATTGCCGATGCACCAGTGGCGAGAATATCAATGCGCTCGATTGCGGCAAGTGGAATTGAGTTCACATCAACAAAGTTTTCAGTGCCTGCTGCGAACGAGCTCGGCGCGACACGACGGCCATTAATCAGTGTTAATGTAGCTGAGGGCCCCATACCACGAAGGCTGGCAGCAGATTGGCCCGCTGGCGTTGAGGTTGATGTACCGCCGCTTTCAGACGTCGAAAAGGTACCTGATCCGCCTTTGAATACAGATAAATCTTTTAATAACTCATGAATGGTGTTCGCTCCTGAGCGCTTGATTGCATCTTGGTCAAGCACGGTAAGCGGGATGGTTCCTTCTAGATCAACCCCTTTAATTCGTGATCCTGTTACTTCTACTCGTTCAATTTTTTCTGATTGTTGGTCGTTTTGAGCATACACAGCATGAACTGGGCACAGCACAGCGCTGATTGCTACAGCAATTGATAACTGACGAAACATATTGATTTACCTTTGTCTTATACCAATCCGCAAAAATGCTTAATTAAGCGAATTGGTATTAAATACCCACGGCAAAACCGTGACATTTTAAATAATTTTTATAATTTTTTTAGACAGGGCAGTGGGTTATAGACACAACTAGCCCCTCACAGGAAGTGAGGTGTGGCTACTCGTCAAACCACTCCGAAAGGTAGTGTGGAGAGTAGAAATATGTACAAAGCGATAATGCGTTTTTCAACATAATTCCAATCCGTAAGGTCTTTTGACAAAGCTAGTAATACAGTGCTAGCTTACTCGCGTTTTAAATGTTCCTTTTTTTTATAGCAAGCAACAAAAAGCTGTGCAAGTAATTTTCTAATATTTTTTTACAAGAGTGTAACAATATGAACATCTTTAAGGAGCAAAGTGCTAAATACCACATTGGGTTTATTTTTGGGGTATTTAGTGTTGTTTTCGCGTCATTTGGCAGTAAAGTTAATGCAAGTGAGCAACAGCAAACGTTAGTTTTAATTGGTGGGGCATTGACAACCTGCTCAAGTATGAGCCCTAAAAATTGCCTTTCTAATAAACAGATCAGTGGTAAACAAACTAATCAATTTCGATTAAATAATGATGCTTTATCTGCAATAAAGACAAACTGGCCAACAAATAATGAAAAAAATCGCCAGCAAACGCTTAAGGTATTAGCACAGATTGCACGTCAACAGCCTGAGGTGAACACTAAAAGTGATATTTTATGGGCATGGCGTGATTTAGATAATACGTTATTGAACACGTTAACAGATAAAGAGTATAACTTCGTGCTAGATACTCTCGAAGTTCCTGTATTAACAGCCGATTCTACAAGACAAAAAGAGCAAGTTAGTGTACCGGATAACAATGAAAGTGCAGCAAGTGATATTTTAGACTTTGTGTCTGCTTCGTTAAAAACAACGGATGAATCACCAACCATTTTAGCGGTTACAGCTTCAAGCAGAGACCCTTATGAATCAGCAGATTTTTATGAAGGATTATTAAGCTTTAATGGTGTCGAATCGAAGTGGTTACCTTTAACACCCGCTTTAGCAAGAGCGATTACCAGTAAGCAATGTGAGAGTTTAGATGCTTTACGTACTGAGACAATGGCTGTTTTTAACCGTGGGACTATTTATCCTGACCGAATTAAGGCCGAAAAAGCGCTTTGTGATCAAGGGGTAGAGCATTTAGTTAAACTGATTGAAAACGCAACGGGCATTATGTTTAACGGTGGTGATCAGAGCTTAACCAGACAGGTGCTTTTTGATGATAACGGCAAGCAATACCCTTGGACTCGTGCAATTTTACAAAGGCCATTACTTGTAGGTACTAGCGCAGGAACAGCGGTGCAAAGTGGTGGTAAGAATGCCTATGGTTCGGTGCCTATGATTTCTAATGGGACTAGTTTAGCAGCATTAAGAGCTGGAGCATTTGCTGTTTCACCACCGAGTGAGCGCTGTAAAAATAAATGTGATAATAGCCTTTCAGCAGATTCATTAACCTATGAAAAACAAGGCGGTTTAGGTAGCTTTACTTACGGGGTTCTAGATACTCATTTTAGCGAGCGCAACAGAACCATGCGCTTGGCTAGACTACTGGCAGATTCAGGGCAAAAACATGGTTTTGGCATTGATGAAACTACGGCGCTTGTATCAATTCGAGCAGGTGAAACCGCATTAATGACGGTGATTGGTAAAAGTGGTGTAGTACATGTTCAATCAGACGCTAAAAACAAAGGAGCAATCAGTTATTGGCCTGCAGGGACGGTTATTGATGTAACAAAGGATGGTTTTAGTCTTGCGAAGCGAACTGTTGATAATGCACTGCCTAGTATTAAAATTCCGCGATTACCGATGCAGCGTTTTGGCACTATTTTCTCTGATGCTAAATTGCGCTCGCTTGTGCAAGCTATGTGTTTAACTCAAGAACAACAAGCTGTAGCCCAGCATGATGAGTTTCTACTCGATTTAAATGCTACTGAAGTTACGCATTACTACCGTGTTAATAAAAGTAGTACGGGCTGTGCTGTAGAGAATCTAGCCTTTAGTGTTAAATCCTTTTAACACTATAAATTACTGAAAAAGTAGTAGATTATTTGTTCGTTATTAGTTAGCGTAACACTAATAACGAACAAATCATGGAATGAGTTAATGAAATATAATCTACTACTTTTATTTATTTTTGGCTGTTTGTTTGCTTATTTATCTATTCCAGTAGTTGGGGTTGGCTCAGCTTTAGCGATCCCTAGCGAAATTCTTACACCTCTTTATGATTTGTCACCTAAATTTGCTTTAACAGTGATTGATATTGTTACGTTAGGTATCCCACTAATAGCATTACTTTTTGTGTTCTTATTATTAAGTAAATGGCTCTACCTAAAAGACAAAGCGTATTCATATTTTATATTACTGATACCTTTTTTAGCACTGCATTTATATTTTGCTTTTAATACCTTTTCTGCAATTTTTGATAATACGACTTTGCTTGCAAGTTTGCCTAAGTATCTATTATTAATAATTTTTGTGGCGCTGTTTTCTAATCATAAAAAACCGAACTTTAGTTGATGTAAGTCATACGCGAAAGTTCAACATATAAGCTAATCTCTAATTAATCAGTGAACGAAGTTGGTCATAGAATGAAAAAATTACTGCTATTAACAAGTGGGGGTGATTGCCCTGGGCTAAATGGGGTGATCAGAGCTGTGGTTAAAGCAGCCGAACATGATGGCAATTGGCAGGTATATGGAAGCCGAAGAGCTTACTGTGGTGTTCTTGAAAAGCCAAATGATATTATTCACTTAACTAGTGAAGTAGTGGCCGGTATTCATGTTCGTGGCGGCACAATTCTAGAAACAGTTAATAAAGGGAATCCTACCGCATTTCCTGCAGAGATAGCAGGCGAGCAAGTATTTATTGACCGTTCAGATGAGTTAATAAGTATTGTTAAACAATTGGGTTTTGATGCAGTCATTAATATCGGGGGCGATGGTTCTCACAGAATTTCTCAGCATTTATTTGAGCATGGCTTAAATATCGTAGGCGTGCCAAAAACCATTGATAATGATTTATATGGCACTGATTACACAATTGGTTTTCAAACTGCCGTTGACACTGCAACAGAAGCCATTGATCGATTAATACCAACTGCGCAAAGTCATAATCGCGTGATTGTGACGGAAGTTATGGGTCGTGATGCGGGTTGGATTTGTTTACATTCAGCAATTGCAGCAGGCGCTGAAGTAGCACTTATTCCTGAAATTCCCTACGATATTGAAGCGATTAAAGCAAAACTTAAATCACGTTTTGATAATGGCCATGGATTTGCAAATATCGTTATTTCAGAGGGAGCTAAACCTGTTGCAGGAAGTGTTGTAAGTAAACAATCAAGTGAGTTTGGCTACGAAAACCCAGTGCTAGGTGGAATTGCTGAGCAGCTAGCCTCACAGATCCGTATTGCACTTGACCTTGATGTAAGAGTCACTGTGTTGGGGCATATTCAACGTGGTGGCACACCCAATGCGTTTGATAGGGTGCTTGCAGCAGAGTTTGGGGTGCAAGCATTCGAACTTGTTAAGAAAGGCCAGTTTGGTTTTATCCCCGTAAGTAAAGAGGGTGAAATTAAACCAATCAGTTTAAAAGCCGCAACTTCTGAATATCGTGTTATCCCTTTAGAGCATTCATTAATAAGCAGTGCCCGCGCAATGGGTATGTGCTTAGGTGACTAATAAGCAGTTCTAACTGATAGTTTTAAAATGATTTTCTTAACTAGCTGCTAAATTATTCATTTAGCAACTTATTTGTTGCACAAAAAACACACTGCAAAGCAAGCAAAATATTTAATGTAAAGATACTTAAAGGTGGTTGATCTGTGCCTTTTTTAGTTTAGAATGATCGTTCATTCTAAATTAAGGAACTACACATGCAGCGCTCTCGCATTCCATTTTTTGCAGTGTCAGCTTTGGCTGGTGCTGTTTTATTATCAGGCTGCGGCCAATCAGAATCGGCTCAAGGGCAATCGCAGGCAGCTCAAGCTGTACCTGTTGGTGTTATTGAGATGCAAAGCAAACCACTTACGCTAACTAAAGAATTGCCAGGTCGTGTGGCTGCTTCACGTATCGCGCAAATTCGTCCACAGGTTAACGGTATTATTCAGTCTCGTATGTTCGTTGAAGGTGCTGAAGTGGAGAAGGGCCAAGCCTTATATCAAATTGACCCATCTACATTTGAAGCAGAGGTCGCTACCAGCAAAGCCGCTATTACTAAAGCTCAAGCAAGTATTGCTAATGCCAAAGCAAAAGCTGAACGCTATAAAGAGCTATTGAATATCAAAGCTGTCAGTCAGCAAGATTATGATGAAGCGGATGCGGCATACAAAAGTGCAAAAGCCGACTTATTGACTGCTCAAGCACAGCTTAAAACCGCTGAAATTAATTTAAACTACAGCAAAGTGTTAGCACCAATTAGTGGTCAAATTGGTAAATCGGATGTCACTGCCGGTGCCCTTGTTAGCGCTAATCAAGCAACAGCATTAGCTACTATCACTCAGCTTGACCCAATCTATGTTGATTTAACACAGTCAAGCAGTGAACTAACACGTTTGAAAAAAGCTATCGCCGCAGGTGAGCTTGATAAAGATGCCGCTTTACATTCAAAAGTTGAATTAATAATGGAAGATGGCAGCACTTATCAACACAAAGGCACATTACAATTTTCTGAAGTAACCGTTGATCCAAGTACAGGCTCTGTGACTTTACGTGCTGAATTTCCTAATCCTGAAAAATTACTTCTACCGGGTATGTATGTTCGCGCAGTGATTGTTGAAGGTGTGAAAAGTGATGCGATTTTAGCACCACAACGTGGTGTGAGCAGAAACACCAAAGGTGAACCTACTGCCATGGTCGTAAGTAAAGATAACACCGTTGAAGCACGTGTGCTGAAAACTGACCGTACTGTAGGCTCAAACTGGTTAGTGACAGATGGCCTAAATAATGGCGATAAGCTGATTGTTGAAGGTTTACAGAAAATCCGCCCAGGTGCCCCAGTAAACGCAATGCCAGCAGAATCAGTAGCTAACAGCCAGTAACGGAGAAACTTAATGTCACGATTTTTTATTGATCGGCCCATATTTGCATGGGTACTTGCTATCGTTGTTATGCTGGCAGGTATTTTAGCAATTAGAAGTTTGCCGGTTGCGCAGTATCCATCAATTGCACCGCCTGCAATTAGTATTCAAGCCTCATACCCTGGTGCGTCGGCCCGTACTTTAGAAGATACGGTTACACAGGTTATTGAACAAAAAATGAAAGGGCTCGATGGCTTGCTCTACATGTCGTCAACCTCTGAATCGAACGGCTCTGCGACTTTAACGTTAACCTTTAGTGCAGATACCGACCCTGATATCGCACAGGTTCAAGTGCAAAACAAATTGTCGCTTGCAACACCTTTATTACCAGAAGAAGTACAACGTCAAGGTGTCTCGGTTGCAAAATCGGCTCGTAACTTCTTAATGGTTGTAGGCTTTGTATCTGAAGACGGTAGCATGAACAACATCGATATCGGTGACTATGTTTCATCTAACGTACTTGATATTATTTCTCGTGTTAACGGGGTGGGTGAAGTACAACTTTTTGGCTCTCAATATGCAATGCGTATTTGGTTAGATCCAGCTAAATTACTTAAGTACTCATTAACTCCTGCTGATATTAGCGCTGCAATCAGTGCCCAAAATGCACAGGTGTCGGCAGGTCAACTTGGTGCCTTGCCAGCAGTGAGTGGCCAACAACTGAATGCAACAGTGACTGCGCAAAGCCGCTTACAAACACCTGAGCAATTTAGAAATATCTTTGTAAAAACCAATGCTGATGGCTCTGTTGTTCGTTTAAGTGACGTTGCCGATGTTGAATTAGGTGGTGAAAACTATGGTGTTGTTGCGCGTTTTAACGGCAAACCGGCATCAGGTTTAGGTGTTAAGCTTGCCAGTGGTGCTAATGCACTTGATACAGCAGATGGCGTAAAAGCCGCCCTTGCTGAGCTTGAGCCTTTCTTCCCTGAAGGTTTAACAACGGTTGTTCCTTACGATACGACGCCATTCGTATCACTTTCGATTGAGAAAGTAGTAAGCACTTTAATCGAAGCTGTTGTGCTGGTGTTCTTGGTCATGTACTTATTCTTACAGAACTTCAGAGCAACACTTATTCCGACTATTGCAGTACCTGTTGTATTGCTAGGTACGTTTGCCATCTTACAAGTGTTTGGCTTCTCAATTAATACTCTCACCATGTTTGCTATGGTCCTTGCCATTGGTCTACTGGTTGATGATGCGATCGTTGTTGTTGAAAACGTTGAACGTGTTATGACAGAAGAGAACTTGTCTCCTCTTGAAGCGACACGTAAATCAATGGATGAAATCAAAGGCGCGCTTGTGGGTATTGCCATGGTGCTTTCGGCTGTATTTGTGCCTATGGCGTTCTTCCCGGGCTCTACAGGTGTTATTTATCGTCAGTTCTCAATCACCTTGGTAACGGCAATGAGTTTATCAGTGCTGGTTGCGTTAATTCTAACACCGGCCCTTTGTGCAACAATGCTAAAACCAAGTCATGTTCATAATGATAAGTCTTTATTTGGTCGTTTCTTCCTTGGTTTTAACCGTGGTTTTGATAAAACAAACTCGGGTACACAAGGTTTTGTGTCTCGTATGATCAAACACAGTAAACGCTATTTACTTATTTACGGTTTAATCGTGGGTGGCATGGTGTTTATTTTCTCACAATTACCATCGGCATTCTTACCAGATGAAGACCAAGGGATTTTGTTTAACCAAGTAAGCCTACCTGCTGGAGCAACAACAGAACAAACCTTAAAAGTTGTTGAAAAGATGGAACACCACTTCTTAGAAGATCAATCAGAAGCGGTTAAATCTATCTTTACGGTAACAGGTTTCAGCTTTGCAGGTTCTGGGCAAAACGCAGCAATCGGCTTTGTTGGCTTGAAACACTGGGATGAACGTCAACGCCCTGATTTATCAGTAGGCGCTGTTGCTGGTAAAGCCATGGGATACTTCTCAACCATTAAAGAAGCATTTGTGTTTGCTTTCCCACCGCCTGCGGTTGTTGAGCTTGGTACTGCAAATGGTTTCACTTTATACCTACAAGACCGTGTTGGTTTAGGGCATGACAAACTACTTGAAGCTCGAAACATGTTTTTAGGTATGGCGGCACAAAACCCTGTGTTATCGGGTGTGCGCCCAAATGGTCAAGAAGATAAACCAGAGCTGGAGCTTGATATTGACTTAGCCAAAGCTGAAGCATTAGGTCTGACTCAAGCAGATATCAATAATACGTTATCAACGGCTTGGGGTAGTCGCTATGTAAATGACTTTATTGACCGTGGTCGTGTTAAAAAAGTGTATTTACAAGGTACGCCTGAATCACGCATGGTGCCAGAAGATTTAGACAAGTGGTACGTGCGCAATGCCAATGGCGATATGGTTCCATTCACTGCGTTTGCTCAATCTTATTGGACTTATGGCTCACCACGTCTTGAGCGTTATAACGGCTTTTCAGCGATGGAAATCCAAGGTGCTGCTGCACCGGGTTATAGTACAGGTCAAGCGATGGCCGAAGTTGAGAAAATGGTTAAGAAGTTACCGCCAGGTGTGGCGTTCGAATGGACAGGTATTTCATATGAAGAGCGTTTAAGCGGTGGTCAAGCACCATTACTTTATGCACTTTCATTGTTAGTTGTATTCCTTTGTTTAGCGGCGTTATACGAGAGCTGGTCAGTGCCTGCGGCGGTTATGCTAATTGTACCGCTTGGGGTATTTGGTGCATCGATTGCCTCATTTGTATTTAATTTATCAAACGATATTTATCTACAAGTGGGTCTATTAACCACTATTGGTCTGGCATCAAAAAATGCCATCTTAATTGTAGAGTTTGCGATTCATAAAATGGACGAGGGTATGAAACTTGTCGATGCTGCTGTTGCTGCTATTCGCCTTCGTTTACGTCCAATCTTTATGACATCAATGGCATTTGTGTGTGGTGTACTACCACTTGCAATTGCATCAAGTGCGGGTTCGGGTGCACAAAACGCACTAGGTATTGCTGTTATTGGCGGTACTCTTGCGTCATCGACCATCGTTGTGTTGTTTGTGCCATTGTTCTTTGTATTGGTGCGCCGTGTATTCCCTGGCAAAACAAAGTCAACCAAAGAGGAGCTGGCATAATGAAAGCTAAACTTATCTCAGTGTCTGTTGCTGCACTTATGTTATCTGCCTGTAATATGGCGCCAGATATGGAGCAACGTGAATTACCCGTTGCTCAAAACTATGATGTTCAAGGTACTGCAGGTGATATCAATGAACTTAATTGGCAGTCATTTTTCACTAATACTCAGCTGCAACAGCTGATTGCGCTAACACTTGAAAACAACAAAGACATTAAAACTGCTGCACTTAATGTGCAGCAGGTAAGAGCGATGTATCAGATTGAAGATTCTGCGCTTTACCCAAGCATTGATTTAAATGCATCGGGAACCCGTCAGCGTGTTCCGGCAGATTTATCTGGTACTGGTCAAGCGACTATTTCTGAAAACTATTCAGCGACTGTTGGCTTAACTGCTTATGAAATTGATCTTTGGGGCAAAGTGCGCAACCAATCAGAGCAAGCTTTACAAAACCTCTATGCCGCTGAATACAGTTTAACCAGTGTGCGCATTAGCTTGATTTCGGAATTAGTGAATGCGTGGCTTAACTATGCGACGGATAAAGAGCTATTGGCGCTTGCAAACGAGACGTTAAAGTCTCAGCAGGAGTCTTTAGAACTAACCCGTAAAACATTTGCTCTTGGTGCTGCGTCTCAGTTAACGCTATCGCAACTGGAAAGTACAGTAGCAACCGCTAAGGTCGATATTGCAAACTATCAGCGCTTACTAAAGCGTGATAAAAATGCTCTCGATTTTCTAGTGGGTAAAACCGTCACTGCTGATTTACTACCAAATCAAAATATAGATGATGTACTGAACTTACCGGATGTGCCTGTGGGGTTGCCGTCAGAGTTACTGACGCAACGACCAGACATTAAGGCCGCTGAGCATGATTTACTGGCAGCTAATGCAAATATTGGTGTGGCAAAAGCGGCATTCTATCCGAGTATAAGTTTAACCGCCAATGCTGGAACGGCCTCTGCTGATTTGAGTAATCTTTTTGATTCGGGCTCAGGTACATGGAGTTTTGTACCATCGATTAACTTACCTATCTTTAATATGGGTCGTAATCAAGCCAATCTTGATGTTGCAAAGGCACAACAAGAAATGGCGCTTACTAGCTATGAGCAAACCATACAACAAGCATTTAAAGAAGTATCTGATGCCCTTGCTGATCGAGAAGGTTATATGCATCAGCTAGATGCACTCAACGATTTGTACCAAAGTAATGAGTTATCTTTTACTTTATCAGATGCGCGTTTTCAAAAAGGAGCAGACAGTTACTTGCAAGTGTTGGATGCGCAACGAAATTGGTACAGTGCTGGGCAACAGTTAATTTTGGGTAAACAAGCGTATCTTGCTAGCCAAATTAATTTGTATAAAGCACTTGGTGGTGGCTGGAATGCGCAAAAAAATGTGCATTAAAACAGCAAAAGCATAATTTATTTAAGGTTTTGCAGGATCTTAGTTGTTTTGACTCTCCTGTGATATTAAGATCCTGTAAACCTTGTTTAAGTAAAAGTTAACCATTTCAAAAGAGCTTGGAGAAACCATGACGCAAAAAACGAAAAGACACAATGACCCTGCGCTTGCTGAGGCAAGACGTAATCAAGTGCTTTGTGCTGCAGCGGATTGTTTTCGACGTAAGGGCTATCATGGCGCGGGAATGGCTGAAATTTCTAAAACAGCAGGCATGAGCGCAGGCCATATCTATAATTATTTCGCTAGTAAAGAAGCGATTATAGAATCGATTGTTGAACGTGATATGGAAGAAATGTTCTCAATCTTTAAAGAGTTTGCAGATAAGCCGGGCGATCGTGTCACCGTGTTGCTAGATGGACTCGATAGAGGTGTTGAGCGCCATACCGATTTAAATCAAGGTGCGCTTGATTTAGAAATGCTCGCAGAAGCTGCACGTAATGAAAAAGTCGCTAACTTACTGCGTGAGTCAGATAGCCACGCCCGTGATTCTATGCGCGAATTATTAGTGGGTGAAAGAGGGCCGTTACAAGGTACCGCACTTGAAGAAGTGAATGCCCGTATTGAAGTGATGTTTTCTGTGATGGGGGGCTTACTACTACGTAAAATGCTTAATCCTTCTTTAAACATTAGTGAGCTTTTAAAAGCACTTCGTCCAGCGATGAAAACGCTTCTATTACCATTTGATAAGGGAATAGATTAAGCTCTGCAAGGTAATTTATTCCCTTACTTCTGTTCAGTAAAGTGATTCGGTGAAGTTTTTTATTACGCATTCACTTTCATCACATTGATACCAATCCGCGTTAATATTTAATCATTTTTGACCAACTAGTTGTGTTTGCAAGTTCAACATATAGCACTTTAAATAGAAATCTGTTTTCTCAAGCTCAGAAAATCAAGTTAAGTACAAAAATGTGTAAGTTATTCATAGCATAATGAAAAAATGTCCTAAACTTATTGATAGGAAATAAAGTTAAGAGCTTATTTTTTCATCTAAAGTGCCTGTTTAGGGCTTATCTGTTGTGTGGAAAGAAACTTGCATTAATGTATATGATTAAAATAACAAGGAGTGACTATGTGGGCAGCAATTAGCTATCTTGCGCTGGCAATTATTTTTATAATCGTGGCTATTCGGGTTGAGCTCGTTTATTTTGCGCTATTTTTTTATTGGGCTGCATTGTCGCTACTACTAGTCAGTGGCGCTTATTTTTTTAATATTGCGCGAATTTTCAGAAAGCGTGAAAACGGTGTAATACCAATTTACATTCGTTGGGCGTTTATTCCCTTTTTACTAGGGGCTCAAATATACAATGCTTGGTCTCGTAAGCATGATAAAGTGCCTCCTTTACAACAAATAAATGAACATCTGTTTTTAGCTTGCAGGCTCTTTCCATCAGATATTGACACCATGAAAGAGTTAGGGATTACAGCAATCTTAGATGTTACCTGTGAGTTTGATGGCCTTGAATGGTCATCGACCCAAGAAAATATTCGCTATTTGAATATCCCCGTTTTAGACCACAGTGTGCCAACTCGTGCGCAATTACATCAAGCAATTAACTGGATCCACCATCAAGTAAAGGCTGATAGACGTGTTGTTGTGCATTGCGCATTAGGTCGCGGACGTTCAGTGTTTGTTATGGCTGCATACTTACTAAGCCAAGATAAAGATGCAGATGTTCATACTGTTTTGGAGCAAATCAAAGAAACTCGAGAAACTGCTAATTTAAACAAGCGCCAACTTCGTCACTTAATAAAACGTCATCGTCGAGGCGATTTACTAATTAAAAACAAAGCTGTATTAATTGCTAATCCAGTCTCTGGTACAAAGCTGTGGCAAGAAAAGAAAAAGCAGATAACCGCAAGGTTAAGTGAATACTATGATTTAACTGTACACACTACAACAGAAGAAGTGGACGGCATTCAATTAGCTAAAGAGGCTATAGAAACAAATCCCGATGTTGTTATCGCATGTGGTGGTGACGGTACAGTGACAGAAGTAGCCAGTGTGTTAGTCAATACCGACTGTAAGTTAGGCATTATCCCTTTAGGCACTGCTAATGCATTAGCTCATGTATTAATGGGGATCCAATCTAAGTTAATCCCAGTCGAACAAGCTTGTGAACTTATTATTGAGGGACAGGCAAGTCGGATCGATACCGCTTTGTGTAATGGCGAGCGAATGCTGTTATTAGCAGGAATTGGGTTTGAGCAGAAAATGATTGAAAAGGCGCATCGAGATGCTAAAAATGAGTCCGGCCAACTAGCTTATTTACAAGGATTTTGGCAGGCACTAAGCGAACATGAAGCGCAAGATTATACAGTTACATTAGACGACAATGAACCTCAGTCTATAAATACCAATAGTTTAATCATTGCAAATGCAGCGCCGTTTACTACATTGTTGGCTCAATCAGCAGGTCAGCCAGATCATAATGATGGTTTACTTGATGTTAATTGGTTAACGCCTAACTCAGAGGCGAAAGCCAGTACGTTAAGTATTGCTGAATTAGTATTTTCAAGCATAACGCAAACAAGCTTTGCCATTAATAGCCATCATACAAATGCTAAACGAGTTTCTGTAAGTGCAGAAAAAGACATTAGTTATGTAATTGATGGTGAGGTTAAAACAGCAGAAAAGCTGGTGGTAGAGGTATCACCGAAGTCACTTTCGGTGATAATGGCCGAAACCTAACAGTTATTTTTTAATACTTTTCCATTCAAAAGGTGCGTCATCATCGGCCTTTTGATAGGAGAAAGTATCAATGTATAGTTGTTCAACTTTTTCACGGGCCCAAGGTGTTTTACGTAAAAATTTTAAGCTTGATTTAACACTTGGGTCATTTTGAAAACAGCGCACATCAACATGTTCAGCTAGGCCTTCCCAGCCAAGTTTTTCTTCAAGTTGGGTTACGATGTCGGCAAGCTTGATACCGTGCAAAGGGTTATTTGGTTGATTGTCCATGCTTAATCTTTGGTTATTTCTAAACAGAGTAATAGTAACGTATCTAGCGTCTTTAAGCTAATTGACGTTTATACTCTTGTCTCGTTTTGGATAGACAATATCGCCGTTTTTATCCAGTCTTAACCACGCTAAGTCGCTGTTTGAAAAATTTGGCTGTTTGGCTGCACAAATTAACGTTATATCGCCAACAGCAATATAAGCGCCTTCGGTGTAACGCTTATTTTCATACCAACACACTTTGTGGTTGTTAAGTGCTTCTTGGCCATCTAGCACAACTAATGCTTTATCCTTTGCTAAAACGAACTGTGAAAACAATAAAATAAACAAGGTAGTTAAGATTAAAATCTTTCTAAACAAAATACACCTCTCATTGTGCAGTTTTTTGTATCTACACTAAGCTTATGACTGTATTCTATAAAAGCACAATGACGTGATAATAAAAAGGTGAACACATGCAATTTAATAAAAATATGATTGACGAATTAACCCTGCTTGCTAAGTTTCCCCGCGACTCACAAATGCAAGGCATTAAAATCCACTCTGATGCAGAAGAAACAGTAAAAAATGCTGCAAAACGTCTTTATGACAAAGGCATTACTGATAGCCCTGATGGCGGCTATTTAACGGATTTAGGGCTAGATTTGATCAATCACGTGAGTGTTATTAATTCCGCACTGAGATAAAAATTAGATAATAAAAAGGCCCAAAATGATTGGGCCTTTAGTTTTAATAACAACGAATTAGATTGCGTCAGGTTGGTTCTGAGGAGCCGCATCAATAAAGGCATCTAGCTTATTACAATGCTCATAAACTGTGGCGATTTTTGGGTACTTACTCATATCAACGTTAAAGCGTAAGGCATTAAATACTTGCGGCACTAAACAGACATCAGCAAGTGTTGGTTTGTCGCCAACGCAAAAAGTGTTCGCTTCATCAAGTAACTTTTCGATACTCTCAAAGCCAACTTCTACCCAATGCTTATACCAGGTCGTTTTTGCTTCTTCATCAACACCAAGATCATTAGCTAAGTACTTTAATACTCGCAAATTATCGATAGGGTGGATATCGCACGCTACGGCATAACATAAATTGCGGATCTGGGCTTTTTGCCATGCATCACCTATTAAAAGCGGTGTTTCTGGGTGCGTTTCTTCAAGCCACTCTAAAATAGCTAGCGATTGTGCAAGCACACCTTGATCAGTTTCAAGTGCCGGTAATAATCCTTGTGGGTTTTTTGCTAGGTACTGATCACTTTGCTGCTCTGATTTTAATAAATTAACAGTGACCAACTCGTGATCAATGTTCTTTAAATTAAGAGCAATGCGAACTCTGTAAGCGGCTGATGAACGAAAATAGCTATAAAGTTTCATTATGCGTCCTGTTTACCTGTGAAATGTTTTTTAATAGTGCGCCAACAGTCAGTATAGTTAGGCTGACGCTCTTTACCTTCAAGAGCATATTTAGTTGGTGAAATAACGTAACGCGATTCGAACATAAATGCCAAGGTGTTTTCGTAGCGTTGTGGTTTAAGTTCGGCATTTGATGCTTTTTCAAATACATCTGCTTCTGGACCATGTGGCGACATGCAATTATGTAAACTTGAACCCCCAGGCACAAAACCATGCTCTTTTGCATCGTATACGCCTTCGATAAGCCCCATGAATTCACTCATAATATTACGGTGGTAATAAGGTGGACGGAATGTGTTTTCAGCCACCATCCAACGAGGAGGGAAGATAGCAAAGTCGATATTTGCGACACCTTCTGTACCCGATGGTGACGTTAGTACGGTGAAGATTGAAGGATCCGGGTGATCATAACTCACGGTATTCATAACATTGAAACGAGCAAGGTCATACTTGTATGGCGCACTATTACCTGTCCATGCAACGACATCTAATGGAGAATGACCAATATCGCAGCGGAACATATTGCCATTAAACTTTGCAACTAGTTCAAAGTCACCTTCTACATCCTCATAAGCCGCAACAGGGTAGTGGAAGTCACGGTCATTGGCGTAACCATTAGCTCCTACAGGGCCGCGCTCTGGTAAAATATAGGCATGGCCATAGTTTTCACAAATATAGCCGCGGGCTGTGTCCGTTAATAAATCAACAGCAAATTTAATCCCGCGAGGAATTACGGCAATTTCACCAGCTCGGACTGTTAGTTTTCCACACTCGGTTCTTAGTAATAGTTCACCTTGTTGTGGTACGAACAGCATTTCACCATCAGCATTATAAAAGTAACGGTGTTGCATTGATTTATTGGCTACATAGATATGAATACCTATACCTGTTTGTGCATTAGCACTGCCATTAGCTGCCATGGTGATTAAACCATCAATAAAATCTGTTGGCTGCTCAGGAATTTCAATTGGATCCCAACGTAGCATTGTCGGCGGCGTTGGGACTTCTGTGATAGGAGCGGTACGAATAAGGCCATTGTCTATAGGTGTATAATCACCTTGTACTACTGACGGGCGAATACGATAAAACCAAGTACGGCGGTTATCAGCACGCGGCGCTGTAAATGCTGTTGTGCTGAACTGTTCAGCATATAAATCGTATTTTACTTTTTGAGGGCTGAATTGACCGATAGGTAATGCACCGGGTAATGCTTCGGTTTCGAACTCATTACCAAAGCCTGTCATATATTGTAATTCGTTATTCATCACTAGACTCCTGAAAGGTTTTAGGTAAGATACTCTCATGTGAGACTAAATTCAAACTGCACTGAATTTACTTGTGTAAATAATTTTTGACAGTAGTGAAGCAATGACAACAAAGAAACATCCAACGCTCGATTTACAGCAGTTCTTACCTTACTCATTAACCAATATTGCAATGCAGATGAGTGAGCAATTTAGTGAGCTATATCAAAAGCAGTTTGATTTAACCGTGCCACAATGGCGAGTAATCGCGAACCTAGCTCAATACGGTGAATGCACTGCTAAACAGTTGTGTGATATGGCACAAATGGATAAATCAACGGTGTCCCGTGCAGTAAAGTCGTTATTAACAAGAAACCTTATCGCAGCAAAAGCGAACCCAACTGATAAACGCGCAAACTTGTTATCGTTATCAGAGGCAGGAGTAGGTTTTCATAAACAAATTGTTCCGTTAGCAAACGAATGGCAAGCAAGTTTAGTGAGTGAATTAGATAGCCAAGAAATTAAACAATTTATGAACACTCTTAGTAAGCTTTCCAATTACTTAAATAAAAATGTGTAAATCTGTAATCAATGCATTATAGCAATTGATTTAGGGAATCGATACGTATATGATAATGGCTATCATTTACAATTAGCAATTTGGATGTCTCCTGTTATGAAATTAGCGTTAAACACCGTGAAGACACTAGGTTTAAGCCTAGTATTAGCATCTACTTTTATTGCCCAACCTGTATTGGCAAATGGCCCAATTGGTGAGCACGTTAATCATCTAAAAGAAAATTTAAAAGATTACTCTGATGACGTTGAATGGATGATCAACAAAGTCGATGTCATGGTGAGTGATTACGAAATCAAAGGTGCTAAAGCTGTAAAAAGTGATGACCTAATCGAATACTGGGAATCAGTAAAGTTCCATAGTGCAATTGAAACAAACTATGTACCGGTTTATGCATCAATTTGGCAAAGTATTTATGGCATCAAAATGGCTATTGATGATAAAAAACCTGCAGCTGAGGTTCGCACTCATCAAAAGGCGTTGAATGCCGCCTTGTGGCAAGGTTTAGGAGCTGTTAAACTTGCCGCGGATTTCCAGCAAAAAGGCTTGTTAAAAGCTGTAAAAGCGACTGCTTCAGAAGAAATGACGCAAAGTGCTACCATCGATGAAATCAAACACAAATTAGACCGTGTTGTTGCAAAGTACGCAGAGCGTTTAAGCGATGAAGCAACACAAATCGTACATGATACTTACTTGCATTTATTCGAGGGTGTTGAAGGTACACTTATCGAAAAAGATGCGAAGTTAGTCGAAGTGCTCGAAAAAGATTTTAATGTAACCCTGCCAAAAGCGATTTCTGATAAAGGGTCTGTTGACCAAGTACGTGCAGTGGTTGTTGATATGCAAGAAAAGCTAGATCGCGCTAAGGTGTTATTAGAAGAAGCCGAAAAAGCTCGTAAGGATGTATTTTAGTGAAGCGTAGAACCTTTATTCAAGGACTTGCTGCGTTCGGGGTAGTAGGCGCAATGCCACTACCTCTTTCTCGTGCCTTCGCAGCCAGTGCTGCAAGCCCCGTTTCTGTAAAAGACTTACCCGCCCTTGAGGGTGACTTAACATTATATTTAGGCCGCGGCGAAGGCGGCTTGTACGAAAACGTACTGCAGTCGATCGAAAAGAATAATCCAAAATTGAATTTATCAATTCGCCGTGGTCCAACTGCTGCGCTTGGCAATATGATTGTCGCTGAAGCGAAAGCAGGAGTTAAACGTGCTGATTTATTTTGGGCTGTTGACTCAGGTGCGATTGGTTTAATTACCGACGCGGGTTTGGCTAAACCATTACCAAGTGATTTAGCAGCACAGTTACAGCCACAATTCCGTTACCCTGGTTGGGCACCGGTTACCGGGCGTATTCGAACTCTACCTTATAACACCAAGCGTCTGAGCAAAGATGATATCCCCGACAGTATCATGGCGATTGCTGACAGCGATTTATCAATAGGTTGGGCACCTGCTTACGCATCTTTTCAATCATTCGTAACGGCTATGCGTATTCTTGAAGGTGAAGATAAAACCGCTAAGTGGCTTAAAAAAGTTCAAAAACGTTCGAAAACCTACGCTGGTGAGCTTGGTGTAGTAATGGCAGTTGAACGTGGTGAAGTCGATATTGGCTTTGCAAACCACTATTACACATTACGACTTAAGTCAGGTAAACCAGATGCTAATCTTGACCTTGCTTTTACTAATCAAGATGCCGGTTGTTTAGTTAATGCATCAGGTGTTTTATCGTTAACAGATAACCCTAATGCGATGAATTTTATGCGTTACTTACTAAGTTCTGAAGTACAAGGTTACTTAGCCCGTGAAGCCTATGAAATTCCACTGATCCAAGGCATTGAACAACCAGCTGGCTTACCAGCATTAACGGATGTGTCACCGCCGAAAATCGATTTAACTCAATTGGCAGATTTAAGGCCAACACTCGACCTTATGCGCAGTAGCGGTGTTTTATAATGCGTATACCTGCTTCTTATCCCATGGCGCTGCTTGCAGCGCTTTTGGCGTTAGTGCCAGTTTATATTCTGATCACTTTAGCAAGTGAAGCGACTGCTGTATTTGATAGTCATAACTTAAAAATTCTTGGTAACACCTTATCACTTATGGTGTTAACGGTAATAGGCTCTATTTTAATTGGCGTACCACTGGCGTTTATTAGTGCCTATGTTCAACTTCCTTTTAAAAAGCTTTGGCTTGTTCTGTTTGCTGCTCCTCTGGCAATCCCAAGTTATATTGGTGCGTTTACCTTGTATGCTGCATTTGGCCCTGGTGGTGAGATAAATCAGCTGCTCGGCTTCGAAACGCCGCCTATGTATGGGCTAACAGGCGCTGCCATTGTAATGACCCTGTATACGTTTCCTTTTGTAATGCTAACAACTCGATCATCTTTACTTAGCTTAGATGCCAGCATGGTTAATGCTGCACGTACTTTAGGTATGTCGATGACAATGAGTGTATTTAAAGTTATTTTACCTCGGGTTATCAATGGTATAGCGGCAGGCTCTTTACTGGTTGCGCTTTATACCTTATCAGACTTTGGTACACCGGCGATGATGCGTTTAGATACGTTCACTCGGGTTATTTATGTAGAATACAACGCTTTTGGTTTGAGTCGTGCGGCAATGTTATCGCTACAACTGATGGTTATCGTCGGATTTTTATTGTTTATCGAGTCACAAATTAAAACAGCTTCAGAACGCCATGGCCGTTCATTGATGTTATTTCCATCGAATGGTCAAAAAGTTGCGATGTTACTGACATTTTTACCAGTATTGCTACTTGCGATTTGTTTACCTTTGGCAATTTTTTCACTTTGGCTTGCCCGTGATGGAGTTGCAGATTTTGACTTCAGTATTGCTTGGCATTCAGCCTATGCATCGGGTATTGCTGCTATCGTTGCTGTTGTTGTTGCTGTACCTGTTGCTCATGCTGCCTTAAGCGGTAAAGCAGGGCGTATTATGGAGCGTGTAACTTATTTTGGATTTGGTATTCCGGGTATTGTGATGGGAACGGCATTGGTATATGGCGGTCTACAGTTGCCACTCTTTTATCAAACCTTAGCTCTATTAGTAATTGCTTATGTGCTGCGCTTTTTGCCGCTTGCAGTTGGCTCTGTAAGAACCAGTACTGAGCATCTAGATTCAAGTTTAATAAAGTCAGCACGAGTACTGGGTGCCAGCCCTCGTGAAGCATTTATGCGAATTACTTTACCCTTAACTATGCGCGGTATTATCGCAGGTGCTGCTTTGGTATTTTTAGAATCAATGCGTGAACTTGAAGCAACACTTTTACTTGGCCCAACGGGTTTTGAAACCCTTTCAACATATTTGTGGCGTGTTTATGAAGCCGGTTACTTTGGCCGTGCTGCTATTCCTGGTTTATTGTTGGTAGTGATATCAGCATGCGGCTTGGCTATAATGCTCTCTGGTGAAAAGCGCAGTCAATTAGAACATTAAGGATCAGTTTAATGCTATCAGTTAGTAAGCTGTCTATCGATTATGGTAGCAATCGTGTGGTAAGTGAACTTAACTTATCACTTGGGGAAAGTGAGATCCTCATGCTAGTTGGTCCAACTGGCTGTGGTAAAAGTACAATTTTACAAGCGCTAGCTGGGCTTATTCCTATTAGCGAAGGCGAAATAAATTTAGGTTCATGGCGAGCTACGCCAAAACTAAAAGTTCCCCCTGAAAAACGTAAAGTTGGAATGGTGTTTCAAGATTTTGCCCTTTTTCCACATTTAACTGTTGAACAGAATATTTGCTTTAGACTTAACGATACTTCTAAAGCCGATCATTGGATAAAGCTATTAGGTCTTGAAGCATTTCGAAATAAAAAGCCGGCAACCTTATCTGGTGGTCAAAAGCAGCGTGTCGCACTCGCTCGAACTCTTGCTCATGAACCAGACTTTGTTTTACTTGATGAACCATTATCTAACCTAGATGCAGCTCTAAAAGATACTCTTCGATGGGATATTAGAAATGCTTTAAAGGCTGCAGGTGTTCCCGCTATTTGGGTGACCCATGACCAAGAGGAAGCCTTATCTGTCGGTGACCGTGTAGGGGTGCTTAAAGAGGGGATAATTCAGCAAATTGATACTCCTGAGCGTTGCTTTAGCTTGCCAAGTAATCGTTTTGTGGCACGCTTTTTAGGTGAGGCAAGTTTCATTGCCGGTAATTGTGTAGGTGATACAGCCACAACAGATATAGGCAATGCACCAGCAATCAAAATAGATCATGATGCAGCAAAGGTTGATGTATTGTTGCGCCCTGATGATGTGCATCTAATTAATAATGCTAATACAAATAACGGTGAAGTGACCTGGGTACGTTATGAGGGGGGCAGCCGATTATGCGCTGTTAAACTGGCATGCGATACTGTGGTGACAAGCCGTGTGAGCCATGAAGTGATAGTGCGCCCGGGTGATGCTGTGCATGTTTCAATCAATACAACCCATCCACTTGCGGTTTACGCTGCTTAAATAAAACTTTGTGTGCAGGTCAAATTGGCCTGCATTTTTCAGAAAGCTTTCAGCTGTCAGCCCTCAGACGCGATGTAAAATCGCTGCGACTTCTTAACTTGCTAACTTTACTCTTGAAACTCGTAACTCATACCTACAACTATTCCCGGCTAAAGCCAGTCCTACGAAAGAATTTATCAGGTATTAGGTTCTAGGCTTTAGTTACAATGACGCGATGTAAAATCGCTGCTACTAGTAACTTTCTAACTTTACCCTTGCTCACTTTCCCCTAGTAGCTTTACTCTTGCAAACTTTCATCAAAACGTAAAAAGCCCGCCAGTAGGGGCGGGCTTTTGCTTTATAACAAGGTTAACTCGTTATTAGAATGTGTAACGTACACCTACACGCATTTCCCAAACTGATGCGTTGCTTTGTGTTGCAGTTTTACCATTGTTAGGGCTAAAGTTTGAGTAAACGTAACGACCTTGGTCATCGATTGATGTTTTAATCATACGGTTACCAACAAAGTTACCTTTCTTAAGTACACCCCAGTCATCGTTTAACATGTTAGTTAAGTTATCGATAACGAAGAATACTTCACCTTTGTGACCAGGCATGAAACCAGGTAACTCTTGAGTCATCTTGAAGTTAACTTTCGTGAACCAATCAGCGTTTTGGCTGTTACGGCCAACGATTTCACCGCGCTCAAGGCCTTGAGCAGAAATCCACTCGTTAAACTCATTAATTTCATCAGCAGTCATATCATAAACAACGTTAGGGTCATTTACTTCAGGGATATACATTAGCTGACGGCTACGGTTTGAGTTGCTATCACCCCAAACTTTGTCACTACCGTTATATGTGTAGCTGTAAGGTAGACCTTTGTACGTTTCACTGAATAGGTTGAAACGTGTGCTGTAACCATCAAACAACTCAGTTGTGTAACCTAATGTCATAGTAAAGCGATGTGGGATCTCGTAATCAGATGTGCGTGCACCCGGGTTAGTTGGATCGTATGTCGCCATGTTACCGTAGTTAGAGCTAGCTACAGAGCTAGTCATTGGGTTAACATCTGTCGAATCTGTGTAAGCGTAAGCTAGTTGTACGCTAATACCGTTATCAAAACGCTTGCTCATTGCAGCAGAAATGATATGAGACTCACCACTGTCGCCACTCACATTAGTAAGTAATAAGTCCCCGCTACGGCCTTCTTTAGACTTAAGAATTGGACGACCATCAAACGTTGTGTTGCCAGAATCTTGCAACGCGATGTCTTGGATAATTGCAGCATCTTTACGTTTAGTGAATAAGTAATCTAGAGAGAATACATACTCATCTTCAGTTGTGTATGTTGCACCTACTGAGTATTTCCACTCTGAAGGCATATCGAAGTCAGGGTCAACAGCATTTACAGATGAGTCACCCGCGCCAATTGTTGTATTAGCAACTTCATCAAACATATCTTGTGGCACTTCGTAACCTGGTGTACCACCATTCACTGTCGGTGTATTGAATAAATCAACATCTTCACGGTAAGTACCAATGTTTGTGATACCGTCGTTAGAGTATGAGTTAGATAACCAAACATTCGGGTTACCACCAGAGAATAGGCCAACACCTGCACGTACTTCTAATGCATCTGTTGCATACCATTCAAAACCAACACGTGGTTGAATTAAATCGATACCGTCGAATGTTGCTTGGTTACTAAAACCATAACGATTAGTGAAGTTTTCATTGTAGTTAGGATTGTCGTCACTTGTGTATTTGTCGTAACGAAGACCAAATGTTAATGTCGCATCTAAATCTGTGAAGCTGTACTCATCTTGAACATAGAAAGTGTGTTGAGCATATGAGAAGCTTGCAGCAGCATCAGTTGGGTTGTTAGTACCAGCAGCATTGTTATAGTAAATACGTGCAGCTTGACCAGCTTCAAAATCATCTACAGAATCAAAACGCCACTCACCTTGAGTTTGCTGTACGAATTGGTTAAATACGTCTAGCTTTTCGTACTCATAACCACCAGTAATCGTATGTTGATCAAGGTAATATGTACCAGCAACTTTTACAGTTGTTGTTTCATAGTCTAGGTCGTTTGATTGACGAGAGTCATCTGGACCGATATAGATAGTACCACCACCAGCAGCATCAATTTGCATTTCACCAAAGCTGCTCGCTGCATCTAAAGACTGTACTGTTGCATCTAGCTCTGATTTACCAATACGAACTTCAGTAGAGAAGTTGTCTGACCAATCTGAGTAAAGTGAACCGATGATTGATGTAAACTCAGCACCTTGCTTGAAGAAATGGTTTTCTAAAGCTACTGTATCGCTGTATGCATCTGATTGAGATAGCGTGAAAGCATCATTATAGTTATAGATTATGTTTGCACGGTGATCGTCGTTGATGTTCCAGTCTAACTTAACTAAGATTTTTTCATCTTCAACTGGTGCGCTTGATGGCATGCCACCTGCGTCATAACCGTAAACATCTTGAGCAATTTGTTGTACACGAGCTACGTCTGCAGCTGAAACACTACCTGTATTTAAACCGCCGTATTCGTACTGTTTAACACCTTCAACTTTCTCATAAGATGTGAATAAGAAAAGGTTATCTTTGATTAGTGGTAAACCAACGTTGAAGCCGTAACGTTTTTCAGTATAATCACCGTTATCGTAGTCTTCACCTTCGATTTTATCGCCTTTCATTGAATCATTTGTGTAATCGAAGAAAACACCACCGTGTACTTCGTTACCACCAGATTTAGTAACAGCATTGATATTACATGATGTGAAACCACCATATTGAACATCAAAAGGCGCTAGTTCAACAGCTACTTGTTCGATTGAATCGAAAGAGAAAGGAGCACCGATTGTTGGGTAACCGTTTGAGCTTAGACCGAAGTTATCGTTCATACGAACGCCGTCTAGCGTTAAGCTGTTGAAACGTGGGTTACCACCACCACAGTTGATTGAACCACGGCTATCATCGATTGTTACACGTGGGTCGATACGAATGATATCTTTTAAGTCACGGTTGATAGCTGGTTGGTTTTCTAAATCTTCAAGTGTGAAAGTCGCAGCAGGACCTGTACCACCAGACATACGGCTGATAGGACGACCTGTAACAACGATTTGTTCGATGTCTGATTGCGGCTCTAACGTAACATTAACAGGGTAGTCAGCACCAACTTGTAGGTTAATGTTGTTGAAAGTTTGATCTGCAAATACGTCAGAATCAACAACAACGCGGTAAGGACCACCTACGCGTAGGCCTTTAGCTGTGAAGTAACCCGCATCGTTCGTTTCAGTTTCTTTAGTTGAACCTGAAGGTAAGTGAACGATAGTAATCTTAGTGCCAGCAGCAGGGTTGCCGCTAGGACCTTTGATTTGACCCTTGATAGCAGATGTTGTTTCATTTGCTAACGCTGCACCACTCACACCAACACATGCTGCAATAGCAAGTGATAGAGCTGTTTTGCGGAGTTGGATTTTCATTATGTTATTTCCCGTGTTAGAGGTTATGTTTCATTTATAGTTTGCTGTCAGTTGGCATCTTAAGTGCCTTTACTAACGGTTTTGCTGATTTATCAAATAAACTATTTAATAAACCGGCCAATCTTATCCCGCCTTGCTGTAGGCGAGTTTTAACAATTGGTAAGTTTTTATAGATATAACTATAACTTACGTTTGTTTCATTTTCTTTATAGATTGAATTTGCAATATTATGTGATTCGATTAACCAATCGCTTGGTGAACTGGTAAGGTAGTCCATTATCAACGCTTGATTTGTTGTATTTATAAATTGCGCAAATTCAGTATAGGACAAATTTTCATTTTCAATGAGTTTTGAGTCCCATAGGCTATGTAAATTGGTATCTTGCCCGAAGAATGTGACAGAAATATTGTTGCCGCCACGATCTTCACTGCGACCTGCATGGAATGGTTGGTGACTATCACCAACAAGATGAACTAAAAAGCGTAAAGCAAACTGTTTTTCTGCAAGGGATGCTTTTTGGTTTTGTAAAACTGAAATTGAATATTCCATCCCTTCAAGGAGGTCAGACACTGTGTCTTTATTGTGGTGGGCATGAGAGTCGAAATGGGGATCAGCATCACCCTCTTTGAAATTGATGTAATGCCAGCGAGATGACTTTTTTTGCCAAAATTGCTCAGGGGCAGAGCGCATTTCATCGGCCCAAGTGGCAATTTGAGGGAGTGACTCGCCATCAAGTAAAGGAATTAATGCTTGCCTCGTGGTGTCAGTAATATGCTTAGATGCAATTTCACCAACAATACGATGACCATTTTGTCCCCATGCATTAGCCGGAGTACTTAACACCGCTGAAATAACAGGTGTCGATAACAGCAACATCTTTATTGTTTTTTGTAACATTGACTCAGTGTCCAAAAATGAATGTGCCCTGAAGCACGATTACTTAGTGCTAATTCTCCTGAATTTTAAAACAAATAGAAAGGACTCAATAAGATTCATAATTTCTTGTTCATATATGTTTAAAAACAATGGGTTATTTATTTCAGGTAAAATTACCTGTTGTAATAAGTAAGAATAATTGTTCAAATAGAGGCAAGGGTGCGTTGTTGGCTATAAAAATTGAATTTAAGAACAATACTAATAAAAAAATCTTTGATTGTTACATTTTTGTTTCTGTCGTTTGGCTTGTTTTGTTTTGTGGGAATTTTACAAGCAAATAAGCCTATATCTGATATCGATACGTTTATTGAAACTTCTTTTCAATGTGATACTAAATCTGAGGTTAATCTTAATGAACTTGTCGTATATTCATCTGGTAAACGGCTAGCTGAAGATGTCGCGTTTTCATTATGTCAAGACGACACTATCAGTAAGCAATATGGCAAGGTTACCTCTTATTGGGGTTACAAGACATCTGATACAGTTGAGTTTTTGGGTAAAGGATTAGCAGATTTGATCCTTGCAAAAGAAAACTTAATTAACGCTTTTATGGCAGAATCAACTTACAACTATAAAGCCGTTGTTGGTTTTCCTGATTACACCGCCTACTTTATTTCAAGCAAAGAAAAGCCGCGGCTAGATAAAAGTTATTTTCTTGACAAACGAATTGGACTTTTAGATTACCCTACAAGCCGTTCTGGTCATATTTTGCCAAAACAGTTGTTCAAAAAGTTAGATATAAATTTAGAGAACTTAGACATTATCTATGCTGGCTCTCATTCAGAGCTGAGAGAATTACTAGCAAGCGGTAAAGTTGATCTAATTTCTTCTTATTGGCAAGACATAGACCAGCAACGTTTTTCAATCAATTATATTACTCCCATCAGTGACAACATTAGTGGCAGCCGTTGGTACCTTAAAATGCAAGACGAAAACACAGATCTTCTCTGTGCTGTTCAAAAACGTTTAATTGATTTAGCGCATGAACAAAATTCTCATTATTTCAATCACGTTCAATCATTCTTTAACTGTAAAACGCAACACTCGATGCGAATAAATGCTGAGGTAAACAATGCTACCAATTAGAGTAAAGCTAATTTATGGTTGTTTATTCTTCGTTATTTGTCTGGTCTTATTTGGTAGCTATATTATTGCAAAAGCGGTTAAGTCAACAGAGAATAATCAATTAAGCTTGGCAAATATAGAGAAGCGAATCGCCTTAGATTTAACGCATTTAAACCTTCCTGATGACTTTTTAAAGCATTCTGGTAGTAAAGAGGCTGTTATTGACTACCTTGCTAAGCTTAATTCGCAGCTCAAAGAAACCCCGATTTTTGTTTATTCCATCGAAGGAATTACAGAGTTTCCAGCAAGAGCTGATCTGATTGAAAAGCAACTTCAAACACCACAAAAAGTTTTTACTATTAGTTTTGTTATTAATAACAATATTTTAAATAAAAATGATATTGCAGTATTTATTTTGGTATGTTTGTTTTCACTTGCGATTAGTTATTTAGTCTTCTTAAATGAACGCACAAAATTACAAGTTGCAAAACAACTTCCCGAACCTGAACCGAATAGTAAAACAAAACCTATTTTGATTGTCGATCTTCAAAATAAAACATTGGCAGCGAATTGTAGCCCTGATAAACCTGTTGCATTAGCCAATAAGCCGTTATGTTTTTATTTGGCTTTGGTTGAGTTTTGTACTGAAAATCCTGATGTAGTGCTCAATCAGAATAAGGATGTTCCTGAAGAGTTACTTACACTTGCTAATAAGTATTTTTACCGGTTAGTTGAATTAGGTCATACAGTCCGTAAAAGACCAAATTTTACCAATAGTTTAGAAAAAACCTTGAGTGAAATCCGCGCTGCGCTTGATGATGTTTGGCAAGATCAACCAGAAGTTAAAGATGTTTATTACCCACCGAAAGCGCATGGTGAAGGTTCGCGTTCACGTTTACATCATTATGGATTAAAGAACATAACGTTAGAAAATATTGAAGTGATAGGTAAGTAAAACTAAAAAAGGGAAGTCATTGACTTCCCTTTTTACTTTTAATTTGTTTATTTAGGCGCGAAATCGGCCGCTTTAACAGGACTATTTTGCTCAAAGAAACGTTTTAATGCCTGTGCGTCAGTATCATCTGTACTGACAAAGCCTTCTTTGTTTGTAAGAGTAGGGTAGCCATCACCACCTGAGGCGTTGTAGCTGTTAATACTCATACGATATGTTTTAGTCATATCAAGTGGTTTACCAGCAATTTTAACATCAGCTAATGTGTCGTTTTCACGCTTAAAGCTTAATTTATAATATTGTAAGTAAGCACCTGAATCAGGTGGGAAAGAAGTCACAACAGATAGGTAATCAAATAATGCTTTCCCGGTCATATCAATATAGGTGATACGGTTTTTAAAAGGGTGAACTTTTAAAATGTCTTTATAGCTCACATCGCCAGCTTGAATGCTATCACGAATACCACCGCCACTTATTATACCAAAATCAGCACCAACAGATTGCATTTGTGCAGCAATTATTACCCGTGCTAGGTTTACTTGCTCGTAACGAACTTTGTTACGGTCACCCTCTAGCTTTTCATCAACTGCACCAATCTTTCCAGCAATTTGCGCTGCCCCTTTTGCTTGATAAACAGCAAGTACATCTTGTAAGTTTTTGTTTGGTTCGATGTAATCAGCTGCCAACTTTTTATTGCCGTTTTCATCATTGATATAAAGGTTTACCGGAATAAGCGCGTAATTAAGTAGTGTTAGTTGACCATTTTCTAATTTGAATTCAGCTTTACCAACATATTTACCCCACTCATGTGCTTGCATGATCCAAGTACCATTTTGTTGATCTGGCTTACACTCTTTGCCTGGTATAAAACTCTCATCTGCGACGTTGGCCTCTTTCATACATACCGGTTCTTGTGAATGTCCACCAACAATTATGTCAAGTGTACCCTTTGGTAGGTTACGAGCCATTGTTACATCACCCGGTGCATTAATGCCAAAGTTTGCATCAACATAATGGCCCATGTGTGTAACTGCAATAGTGATATCAGGGTTGTATTGTTTATCGATTTCAGGAGCTAGCTTTGCTGTAACTGCTGTTGGGTCTTTAAACTCAAGGTTGCCAATATATTGAGGGTTACCTATTTTAGCTGTATCTGTGGTTGTTAAACCGATTACGGCTATTTTTAGGCCATTCTTCTCAAAGATCTTATATCCTTGATAACGTGTCTCGCCAGTTGCCTTATCTATAATATTGGCAGATAAAAATGGGAAGTTAGACCATTTTTGTTGTTGATCAAGTACTGCCAGTGGATTATCAAATTCATGATTACCTATAGCCATGGCATCATAACCAATGATAGACATACCTTTAAAGTCAGGCTCTGCATGCTGTAAGTCAGACTCAGGAATGCCTGTATTGATGTCGCCACCTGAGAGTAATAATACTGCATGACCTTTTGCTTTAGCATCAGCTCTTAATTGATCAATTAAGGTCTTACGAGCTGCCATACCATACTCACCTTGCTCATTGTGCCAAAAGCGACCATGGTTATCGTTTGTATGGAGTAATGTGAGGTATTGTACTGAATCAGTGTGAGTAGAAGAGCTGCAAGCCGCTAAGGTAAGCAGTAAAAAAGAAGATAAAAAAAAGCGCATAATTGTTTGCCTGTTAAAAGCAGTAGTTAATTAAGCGCTTAGTTTAAACGACTTATATTTAAATTAAATGTCTTTTATAGATTTTTATTGCTATTTTCGGTATTCAATTGTCCAGTCGCAGCGAGTTGCCTACGAATTAACTCTTGTTCTGCATAATGTGATTTTTGATGGTTATTACCAACCATCCAGTTTAAGAAGCTCGCTGGTAATTTACTATACGGCTCACCTTGGTGTAAGCCAAAATCGCATATTGCGTTTTCTTCATTCGCCATGGTTTATTCCTGTGTGTTCTTTGTTGTCATGCAAATACTAACAAACTCAGTCTATTTGATAAGACGATTTTGATTTAAGATTTATATTTTTTATAACCATAATGAATACGCAGTGTAAATAAATGTAACTAACTTGTAATTGATTTGGCGCGTTTTGTGTAACTATTTTGTTTGCTATTTAAGCGCCTAGCGTTTTTGTTTAGTCTTGCTGCAGTTTTAGAATAAAAATATCAGGAAAGATAAAAATGAAAAAATATTTAATTGCCTCTGTACTTTGTGCAGCAAGCTACAGCGCCAACTCAACTATCATTGAAATGCAAACTAACCAAGGCACGATTACAGTTAATCTATTTGATCAACACACCCCAATAACTGTAGAAAACTTTTTAAACTATGTAGAAGAGGGCACTTATAATAGTAGTGTCATTCATCGCTCTGTTGAGAATTTTGTTTTACAAGGCGGAGGATTTAAATTTGATTCTGATTTTAAAGCTATTGAAACAAATGATGCGATAAAAAATGAGCCTAAACTATCTAATGTGAAAGGCACCATTGCGATGGCTAAGCAAGGTGGTAATGCAAATAGTGCAACTAGCCAATGGTTTTTCAATTTAAAAGACAATAGCGCTAATTTAGATCTTCAAAATGGTGGTTTTACTGTGTTCGGCCAAATTACAGCTGAAAGCCAAATGGTGTTAGATAAAATCACTGAACTCACACACTGTGGTGATATTCCTGTTGTTGGTTTGAATAACGATCAATGTCCAACAGATACCTCAGGCTTTAATGGTGAGAATTTAGTAACTATTAATAGTGTGGTAATTCTTGACGATGATCCGAACTCTTCTCAATTATTAAAACCAAAAGAAAACACGCTGATCAAACAAGATAAGCCTTCAGGTGATTTAGACAGTGGCTCAGGTGGTAGTATGGCGTGGATGCTGTCTTTACTAGCTTTGTTTGGCTTTTGTCGTCGTAAATAATTCCAACCAACAAAGTATACCCAAACCACCTCAAGATGCGAGTTTCAGTTGGAATTAAAAGCGATTTAGGCAATGCATTGATTGCAAGTAATAGTGGTTCTATTGTTAAAATCAATAACGCAGTATAAATCGCTTTTAAACCAACCCTTTGGGCGCTTCACAGGCACTTACTCTCATCGTTGTTACTTCTTAAAAGGGGATGCCATTCTTGCAAAGTAACGCCTTGATATTAAGCTCCTGTGAAACGCTGAATTCTGCATCTTGAGGTGGCTTGGGTATATATAAGGCGCTTAAAAGCGCCTTATTTCTTAGTATTACTGAGTATTAAAAGATTGTTATTAATATCAGTACCCACATAATCAGCATAATAAAGCTACTGATAACAAAGCTATAATATCTAGCCTTTAACGTATTAGAGGTTAAATGTATAAAGCTATGGATTATGCGCAAAACGACATAAGCCCAAGCAAAGCCAACAAAAACAGTACCTACAGCATTTAGTTGTAGTGCAGTTAAACACGCAATAAAAAACAGTACAGGCATTTCGAACTGATTTATAAAGTTACGATCTGCAACACGCACGTGCGCACCTGCTTTTTCTAAATCCATTGTAAGAAAGTCTTTCATTTCTATGGTTTTTTTCTTAGCCGCGCTAAAGCGGCGCTTGCCCATAATGTACATTACTATGAATGTAAGTAATACCTGAGTAAACATCGCTACGATTAGCCACTTTTCCATAACTCATCCTTTTATATTGTAATTATTATGATTATTAGCCTTTTGCATTGCTTTTTCACAATGTGTTACAAACTTTTAGTGTTAGTCTGTTAAAAAGCATTGAATTGCGGCTGATGAAAATTCATCATAAATAAAAATTGATTCAATATCTAATGGATACATAATAATGAAAAAAATAATGGGCCTTAGTGCAATCGCATTTGCTGTATTAGCTGGGTGTTCTTCAACATCTACTATGACTTCATCTACAGCTAATAGCAGCCTTATACCTGATTCTTTGGTTGTCAGTCCAAATGATGCCCGAGAATATAAAACACTAAAACTAGATAATGAGATTGATGTTATTTTAATCTCAGATCCGAGTGTAGAAAAGTCAGCAGCTGCACTTAGTGTTGGTGTCGGTTTACTACACGACCCTATGTCGCAACAAGGTATGGCACATTATCTAGAACATATGCTTTTCCTAGGTACAGACCGCTATCCTGATACCAAAGGTTATAGTGATTTTATGACCAAAAACGGTGGTGCGCACAACGCTTACACTTGGTTAGATATCACTAATTATATGTTTAAAGTGAATAACGATGCCTATGATGAAGCTTTAGACCGCTTTTCTGACTTTTTTAAAGCACCTAAGCTTTACCCTGAATACACTGATAAAGAAAAAAATGCGGTTAATGCTGAATGGTCAATGCGCCGTGAAATGGACTTTTTTGGACAATTTAAATTAGCACGCAAGATGATGGGAGACCATCCTGCAAACCGTTTCTTAATTGGTAACCTAGAAACGCTAGGTGATAAAGAAGGCAGTGATTTACATAAAGAAACGGTTGCTTTTTATAATAAATACTATTCATCTAATATCATGAAAGTGGCGATGATTTCTAACCGTCCGCTAGCTGAAATGGAAGCAAAAGCTAAACAGTATTTTGCAGATATCGAAAATAAACATATCGAAAAACCAACAGTAACAGATAAACTTGATTTTGATAAAGCCGGTGGCAAACGTGTTTACTATTCACCAAATGAAGACGTAAAACAATTACAACTTGAATTTACGATCACCGATAACAGTTCACAGTTTGCAGTTAAACCTAATCGCTTTGTGTCTTACTTGTTAAGTAATGAAATGCAAGGCAGCCCGGCACAAATATTACGTGATAAAGGCTGGGTATCACGTTTATCTGCTTCTGATGCACCTACACAATATGGTAACTACGGCAGCTTAACAGTAAGTATTGAACTAACTGACGCCGGCATGCAAAACCGTGAAGAAATTGTTGCTATGGTAATGCAGTATATTGCGTTAATTAAAGAGCAGGGTGTTGATAGCAAGTATTTTAATGAAATTCGTACTTCGTTAAACAATGAGTTTCAATTTCTTGAAAAAGGTGATGAGTTTGGCTATGTAAGTAACCTTACTGATAGTATGCAAAAGTTCCCAGTGAACAACGCAATTAATGCACCTTACTATTATGCAAAGTTTGATGCTGACGCTGTGCAAAACGTGCTTTCACAGTTAAACGAAGAGACGCTACGTATTTGGTATATTTCAAAGCAAGAAGAGACAGACTCGCAGCTACATTTTTACGATGGTAAATATCGTATTGAAGATATCAGCGACGAAGAAGTTGCAAGCTGGAATAAACCGAGCGAATACCCTTTAGCTTTACCTACTGTAAACCGGTTACTGCCAGAAAGTTTTGCTATTAAGACCGCGGAATTTAAACAGCAAGCACATCCTAAACTGGTCTTTGATAAGCAAGGTGTCAAAGTTTGGCGCCAAGCAAGTCAGCAATTTGCTGAGCAACCTAAAGGGCTTGTTGAAGTTTACATTAACACACCTGATGCATTAGTTGATGTAAAAGCACAGGTGCTTTACTCAATTTGGGCTGATCTGTATAACTTAGAGCAAAGTAAATTAAGCACTGAAGCGGCTGTAGCAGGTATGAGTTTGGGGTTACAGCCAAGCAATGGTCTTATATTATCACTGAGTGGTTTTACTGATAAGCAGGACGTATTATTGGCTCAGGCGCTTGAAAATCTGACTTTAAATGTATCAGAAGATGGTTTTGCACAAGCGATTGACCGTTATAAGCGTGATTTACTAAATCAACAAAAGCAATTTCCTTTCTATCAAGCATTTGGTGAATATTCTAAGCTAACACGAAGTGGTAAATTTGATACCGAAACCTTAATTGCGGCGGCAGATACGCTAACTCTTGATGATTTTATTGCTATTAAGAAATCAACTCTTGCTGCAAATGATTTACGTGTATTCACGTTTGGTAACTACAACCAAAATGATGTTGAATCTATTGCTAATAAGCTAACAGCTATATTACCTAAGGCTCATAAATCTACTGAGTTTGCTCGCAGCAAAGCCTGGTTGCCACAAATAGGTGAACGTATTGTATTGCAAAAGGATATTGATGTAGCTGATGTAGCGATTATCGATATGGTTGTTCATCCAACACCGGGTTACAAGCAAAAGGCTCAAGCGCAAGTGTTACAAAGCCACTTCAGAACGATTGCTTTTGATAAGCTTCGTACCGAAGAGCAGCTTGCTTATGCTGTTGGTGCGTTAGCCCGTCCGATTGAAGATTACTCTGCACTAGGTCTTTATATCCAAACACCAGTTAAAGGCCCTAAAGAAATGCAAGCACGCTTTGATGAGTTTAAAAAGCAATACGCAGTAGAGCTTGATAACATGACAGAAGAAACATTTTCACAACTTAAAAATGCAACGCTGGTATCTTTAAAAGAGCAACCTAAGAATCTAAGTGATGAAATGTCACCACTTATCACAGATTGGTATCGTGAAAACTTTAACTTTGACTCTAAAGAAAAGCTTATTGCTGAAGTTGAAAAAGTAACCTTGGCTGATTTGAAAGATTATTACAAGAAAACCATGCTGAACAGTGAAGCACCACGCTTGAACATTCAAATGCGTGGTAGCAAGTTCGCTGATAAGCCATTTGCAGATCTTAAAAATCAAACAAAAGTTGAAAACTTAGAAACTTATTACAAAGGAATTAAATTCCAAAAGTAACTTATTAGTTGATAAACAAAAGCCCAAGCAATTGCTTGGGCTTTTTAATTTAGGCGATGAACAAAAACCCTATAAATGCAGCGGTTGCCGCCAGTAAGGTGTAAGGTAATTGAGTAACCACATGGCTGACTAAGTCACACCCTGAGCCTTGTGCAGCAAGTACTGTGGAGTCAGAATAAAAGCATGCTTGACTACCAAACGATGACGCCGACAACAAAGCACCAATTACTAGAGGAATGTTGGCATCAATTGCATAAGCCAGTGGCATCACAATTGGAATAGTTACTGCGAAAATCCCCCAGCTAGAACCCGTTGCAAAAGCAAGTACTGCCATTGCTAAAAACACCACGGCAGGTAGGTATTGTGCTGTCATATAAGGGCTTAAAGTATTAATGACATATTGCGGAAGCATTAATTGGTCACACACATCTTTAAATATAAAGGCCGCAACGACAGTACCAATTGCTGGGATCATACTTTTAAAACCATCTAACATACGCTCCACTAGTTCTGACAATGTCATTAGTTTTTGCAACATATAGAACGGTAACACCACAGCAAAGGTTGCAAGCAATCCTTTATATACGTCAATGTCGAAATAAACAGTAAACGCAACAAGTAAAATAATCGGCACTAAAAAGTTATAGAGTTTGCCATTGGATGCTGCTGTTTCAAAGTTCTCTTCTGCGGCTTTAACAGCGTATTCATCCGCTGTTTGTACATCGGTGTATTGGCTATTTGAGATCTCGATTTGATTATTCATTGCACGTAGTTGTGCCTTTTTCATCGGCCCAAAAGCAGGGATCACATTTAAGCTGACAAGCAATACAACAAGTACTGCAAACCATGCGTACAACATATAAGGGATTGCTTCGATGTATACGGCAATACCTTGGCCTTCTGCTGCAACATTGTTATCGACTAATAGGCCACCAAAAAATACCGCCCATGTAGAGAGTGGTACAAGAACACAGATAGGTGCGGCAGTTGAGTCAACAACATAAGCTAGCATTTCGCGGCTAATTTTAAACTTATCGGTGATACGCTTCATGGTTTCACCAACCGTTAATGCATTGAGGTAATCATCGATAAAAATAATCACACCTAACACAAAGGTCATTAGCAAAGATGAGCGTTGACCTTTGGCAAACTTTAACGCTAATTCAGCAAATGCACTTGCTCCACCGGTTCTTACCAATAAGGCAATCAAGGCACCAAACCCGCCACAGACTAAAATTAGCCAGGCAATGGTTTCATCCTGCATCACTTTTAACGATATATCAGCAAAGTTTGACAGTATAGCTGTTGGCCCAAGCATGGCTAAACCAAACAAAGCTCCAACAAGTAAAGATAAAATAGGGCGGCGTAAAAACACGGCCAAAACAACCACCAATACTGGCGGTAGTAAACTTAACGCAGAAGGTTCTTGCATTATATTTTTCACACAGTTAAGCAATGCGAGATTGCTTACAGAAATCCGAAGTCTATCGACTCAAGTAACTGCTTTACGCGAACACACTTTTATGGACCCTGTAGGGAAAGTGCCTGCGTTGGCTGGCGCCAGACAGTATAGAGGGTATACTGCTTTTGTTTTGCCCAAAACATCGAAAGAAAAATAATCTTGAATATAAATTTAGTCAATAAGAATTTTTATTGCGATGATAATTATTTTACACTCTTCAACGGTGTTACTTTTTTAATTTAATTAAGCAAGGGTTTATGGCATTTTCAGATACATACAGACTCAGTAGTCACGCGGTTATAACTAACAACCAAGGTCAAGTGCTATTACTTAAAGCTAATTATGGTCAAAAAAGTTGGGGATTACCTGGCGGCGCTTTAGATAAAGGCGAAACAATTCATCAAGCGTTACTTCGCGAATGCCAAGAAGAGCTTAATAGTGAGGTAGATATCGCTTATTTAAGTGGTGTTTATTATCACACTGCATTTAATTCTCATGCGTTTATTTTTCGAGCATATCTGCCTAATGATGCCCAGATAGTGTTGAGTAATGAGCATACTGAGTATGCTTATTTCGCCATTGATGAGCTCTCAGCAGTGCAAAAAGAGCGTGTTTTAGATTGTCTTAATTTTACCAATGATGTGGTAAGTAAGGTATTTTAATATATGACGAATATATATTTACGTGCTGGCCTGCCTGATGATGCGGCATTTATTGTTGAGCTTTTGAACCAAGTAACATTTTTAGAGCATATCGGAAATAAAAATATAAATACACCAGCACAAGCAGAGCATTATATTCAACAAACCTTTATAAATAGTCACCAGCAATATGGCTTTGGTAGTTATATTGTCTGTTTAGCTAATGGTACACCGGTTGGTATGGTGGGGCTGTTTCAGCGTGATGCATTAGCTATTCCTGATTTAGGGTTCGCGTTGTTAGCCAACTATGAAGGTAAGGGCATTATTACATCGGCAGCTAGGTTGTTGATGGCCAAAAAACACGTATTAGATCTTGGGGTGCTTGCAGCAATAACCTCGCAAACAAATATTGGCTCGCAAAAGGTACTACAAAAACTAGGCTTTGAGTTTATAGGCGATGTCATCATTAACGATGACAATCAGCCACTTAAACTCTTACTAAATAGCAAGCTTTGACACTTCGTTTGCAACTTGTTTGTTAACCTTTAGCCAAGTTGACTCAAGGGTGGCTACAAGTCCCTCGTAATCACTTGCTTGTAAAGGTGTAAGCTCATTGAAGTAATTGACCGCCTTCAACTTTCTGCCAGATTCAGGAGTTGTATAGTACAAGCGCCAAAGCCCTGCAATATTGGCATTACCTTGCTCATCACCGTTAAAGTGATGTAGCTCATACTCTAATTCATAAAAGCTTTGCTGGTCTAAATCGGTGATCACAGGTAAGCCTTTTATAACCATCCAATTATCAAGCTCAGTGTAAAGTTGTTGATGAGCACTGGCAGTTAACATCAAATCAGGAGATTCACTCCATAAATGATAGTTAGCAGCATTCACTCTGTTGTTATCAAGCACCATGGCGATACCACGATTATTTAGCGCACCACGTAACTTTACTGTGTTAATTCTGAGCTGAGCTTGGGTATTCTCCGCTAAGCGTTGCATTGCCACTATCGGCTGCGAAAATTGATAATACTCAATGGTTGAGAATGAAGTTTGGCTACAGGCCGAAAGTAACAGCACTGATGCAATTGAAGCACAGAGTTTAAAGTTCATTATTGTTTCCTCGGCGTTGGATCTGCAGGTAGCTCTTTATCAAAGATCAACATATTCGGTTGCTGGTTTAAACCACGTGTAAGTGGTTGTAGCTCTTCACTTAAACGTTTAAATTCAGACAAGGTTGTTTGTAATTGCTCATGGAATGTTGATCCTTGTTCGTAACTTGCCATAGTTTTTTCAAATTGCTTCATTGTCTTATCGAACTGTTGCATGCTTTTGGTCATCTCAGCAAAGTTGCGATTAATATCACCCGGTAAGTCTTGAGTATCTTGTTTATTAAGCAATTCACGCATGTCATGTGCAAGTGCTTGGTATTCTGCAAAGGTCGTTTGCATTTGTGCCAAACTGTCTTCGATTTTGAGATTATTGACTTTATTTAATACATCAGAGACTTGATCAGCAATGACGGTAATTCCACTTGAAACACTCGGGAATACTGTATAGTCAGCAATAGTTGTTAATTCTGCAGGTTCAGCATTATCATAAATGTCCAAGTCCACATACACTGCACCTGTTAATAAGTTTCCTGGCTTTAATGAGGCTCTTAAACCACTTTTAATCCAGCCATCTAAACTTGACTGCCAGAACTCTCTGGCTGCAACATTGTCATGGTAGAGTCTTCCATACTCAATTTTAATCAGCGCTGGCACTGCAGTGTTATCGACCCTAAAGTGGGCTGGTTTGCCATTTATAATGACATTTGCAGGTGCTTCAACAACAGTACCGATGCGCATCCCTCGATATTCAACTGGCGCACCAGGACGTAATCCACGAATTGATTGTTCAAAGTCAATTAGATAATAATCAAAGTCATAAAATCGCTCTTCAAGAGCAGCTTTGTAGCTATTACTTAGTGAGAAGCTATGGCCATTTGTGGCAATTTCCCCTGGTTTCTGTTGCTCAGGAATACCAACAGAAATCCCTCCTTTAAGTAACTTACTCAAAGAGCCCGTATTGACATTAATACCATCAGCAGACAAATCAATTTGTATACCTGAGTTAACCCAAAAGATAGAATTAAGCGTGATCAGGTTTTGATAAGGCTCATTAATGAAAATACCATATTTCATGGCTTGATTTTTCCAATCAAAAGTAGCCGTTTCTATTTGCCCGATTTTGTAATCCTTAAAATAGATACCTGTACTCACATCGAGCACTTCAGCGTTATAGCCATGGAGGATAAAGCGACCTCCTTTTACATCATTGGCAATTAGCGCAGGTTCATCTTGTAGTTCAAATCGCTCGGATGTTTCTTTACTTTCGCCTGGAGCAAACTCCAGATAAACACCCGACAATAGGGTACTCATCCCACTAATACCGGTATCATCAATGCGAGGTTTAACAACCCAAATTTTCGCATCATCCGTTAAAAGGTCTTCATAGTGTTTATCTATTTGTGCTCGTGCAATTACACTATCTTGTTCATCTGAGAGTCTTACATGGTCAATTTGACCAATTTTTACACTGCGTACCTTTATTTCTGTTTTGCCTGCGATAATACCTTCAGCATGGGGCATTTTGATAAAGATTGTTGTACCTTTATTTGCTTGGTATTGATACAGCATCCATGCGCCGATTAATAAAGCGATTACAGGAATAATCCAGATTGCCGATATGTTTGGCGCTGTTTTTATATTTGCTTTTTCGCTCATGCCAAGGTCTCTTGTTTTACTTTATTTAAGTTATTAGGGGAATCCCACAATAAACGTGGATCAAATGCATGGGCTGCCAGCATCTGGCAAATCACCATTGTTGTAAAGAATATAGTACCTATACCAGGCGTTACTGACATCAAATTTCCTAACTGTACTAAGGCTACTAAAATTGCCACAACAAATACATCGATCATTGACCATTTTCCAATAAATTCAGTCAATTGATAAATTCGTGTGTAGCTTTTGGTTTGTCTGTTTGCCGGCTGCATCACCATAAAGCATAAAAAACTCAAAATGAGAGCTTTTGCAAGTGGTACGACAACACTCGCTAAAAAGATGATCATTGCGATAGGATAAGAACCACTATTCCACAAGATCATCACCCCACCAATTATGGTAGAGGGGGTTTCATCACCTAGGCTAGTGGTGTACATGATTGGGTAAATATTTGCAGGTATATAGCAGGCAACGGAAGTGATCAGCCATGCTGCCGCTTTTTGTACACTAAAAGGGTTACGAGTGTATGTTTTAGATTCACAACGAGAACAGATTTCACTGTCGCATAGTTGACCACATACATGACAAGCCCTAAGGCCTTGGTCGATTGCACGAGTATTCGGCTTGATTTGCTCTATAAAAACAGGCTCTTTGAGTTGATACCATAGATTTTGTTTATTGAGCTTAGCAGTAGTGGCAATATAACTAATAACAAATGCGCCATAAGCCCAAAAGCTCACACCGAATTCAATATCAGCCATCGACATTATTTTTACCATACTGACCATGACACCAATTAAAAATATTTCTGACATAATCCAAGGCTGCAGTGCAAATGTTGTTTTTAAGAGCCTTTTCCCCCATTGATAAGGGAGTATCTTAAGTAACCCTAAATGTAATGGGATTATCAGCACAAGCAGTAACATAGGTAAGCCTATGATGCTGATATCTATGAATAATCCTAAAAAGTCATTGTCGTAGTTAAACAGAATACGTGCCGCATCAGGTAAGGTTATAGTTTGGGTGATGCCACTGCTTGAAAAAGATAAAAAAGGGTAAAACATGCTACTTAACAGCATTAAGATCGCACTTAAGCTCAGCGCTACGACAGCACTATCTTGATTTGCTTGCGAAGAAGACAGTTTGGTTTTGCAATGAGGACAAACCGCTACTTGTTTCGCACTTAAATGTGGGATCTCAACGACAAGGTCGCAGCTAGGACAGGCTGTTTGCAAACTTAGGGTCTCATAAACAAGAACTTAGTTTAGTTTGCATCAATAACTCGATAAATTCAAATGCACCCTTTCCTAAAATAGGCTAGAATTTACGCAAAGGCGCATAGATTAACTATGCAACTGTCTATTAAGGTGTGTAGTGAAACATTTTTTTATCCTTTTGTTGTTTGTAAGTTGTAAGGGGCTATGTTTATCAGATCAAGCTGGAGAAGACCCTATTGTTGTTGCAGCCAGTTCTTATCTCCCTCCTTATGTTATTAAAGATAACGATAGTGGTATTCAATTAGAAATATTAAAAGCAGCGTTTAAATCTCAAGGGATCAGTAACATTGTTGTGCAATACATGCCTAACAAGCGTGTAGAGCAGCAGTTGCTGCAAGGAAAAGTTGATATAGCTTTAAATTTCGCTTCTGGAGCGAGTACAAATATTTACCAAAGTGAACCACTATTACGCTATCAAAATGTAGCGATAAGTTTGGCTGAACAAAATTTAAAAATAGACAGCATTTATGATTTAGCTGGTAAAAGTGTGCTGGGTTTTCAAAATGCGACCAATTTTATTGAAGCACCTTTCAAATCGGTGACACGTATACTTCGTTCTTATGATGAGGTAGTAAACCAAGAAGCACAAGTTGACCATTTAATGAAGGGATGGGTTGACGTTATCATTCTCGAAAGACGTGTTTTTTTATATTATCTTGAGCAATATAAGCAGACAGCCGAAATAAAACCTTTCGTTGTGCATCCAATATTTAATGAAGCACCTCGACCTGCATTTTTCAATAGTGAAGTTTTAAAGGATACCTTTAATACAGGTCTAGGCCAAATTGTAGAATCTGGCGAATATCAAGCGATAATTCGCCTTGATGGCACTGAATATGCGCAAATAAGCAGCAATGAATTACGCAAATAAAGCAACAGTTTGGCGGCTTAGTGCGATGAGCTTGCCATCATCACTCCAAATACAGCCATCTTCAAGACCGTAACCATCTTTACTATGATGTGTAACAGCTTCATAGCCAATCCAAGCATCATCAGCGATGTTTGGCTCTTCAACAAACTCGATATACCACGACATGCTACTGGCTGGGGCTGGCTGTTTATACATTTGTAATAAGGTAGGCGGCCATGCATCCGTAAGGGCAATGATATGCGCTTCGCTCATGTGTTCTGGTTTATGTTTAAATTTCATCCAGCCGCCTAAATGTGATGTGTCAGCGCCAGAAAATGGCATATTTCCGTCTTGTAAGCATAGCGCGACGTGCTGGAAAAATGCCGGCATTAAACCTTCTTTATAAGGCAGAGTAAAACGTTCGTCTACTGGTTTAAGCAGCATGCTTTTTGACACATCTACGCGTACTGCTGATTCTCGGTTAGCGCCAAAACAGGCTTGTGTGATAACACAAACATCGCCATTTTGAATTACTTTAGCAAGTACTTGCGCACTGTTTTTACCTTCGCGCAAAACTTCAACATCAATTGAAAAGTCGCAGTCAGCGATTAACGGACCAACAAAGTTAGTGCTTAAAGATAGTAAACGACGAGAGTTGTCGATATGTTGACGAATTGCTTGATATAATAAAGCTGCTGATAAACCACCAAACGCAGTGCGACCTTGGCACCAGTTTTCTGGAAACTGCATTACTTTTGTTTTGTCTTTGCCAAGTTCTGTTGCCATGGCGAGTAATTGATCAAAATGCATAATTTTCCTTAACATTTATTGCTATGGACAAGGTTATAGCACAGCCAAAGTCATCAGACCAGTTTGTTTGTATTACTAGAAGTGTTAAAAAACCCCTCTTTTTGAGGAAAAAATACTCATTTGGAAAATATTTCAAAAAAAAGTAAATTTTTTTCATTTTTACAGTTGAATTCAGTTTCCTGCACCCCTATTTACTAGTCATCGAACGTTTTAACGAATTTTGAAGTTGGAGAAGATTCATGGGTAGAATTATTGGAATCGATTTGGGTACTACTAACTCTTGTGTAGCAGTACTAGACGGTGATAAAGCACGCGTTATCGAAAACGCGGAAGGCGATCGCACAACACCATCGATCATTGCATACACGCAAGACGGTGAAACATTAGTTGGTCAACCTGCAAAACGCCAAGCAGTAACTAACCCAACTAACACATTATTTGCCATCAAGCGTCTAATTGGTCGTCGTTTTGAAGACGAAGAAGTACAACGCGATATCGGTATCATGCCTTTTAAAATTGTAAAAGCTGATAACGGTGATGCATGGGTTGAAGCGCGTGGCGAAAAACGTGCTGCACCACAAATTTCAGCAGAAGTGCTGAAGAAAATGAAGAAAACAGCAGAAGACTTCTTAGGTGAGCCAGTAACAGAAGCAGTAATCACAGTACCTGCTTATTTCAATGACTCACAACGTCAAGCTACTAAAGATGCTGGTCGTATTGCTGGTCTTGAAGTTAAACGTATCATCAATGAGCCAACAGCCGCTGCACTTGCATACGGTATGGACAAAAACAAAGGTGAAAACGTTGTTGCTGTTTACGACTTAGGTGGTGGTACTTTCGATATCTCTATCATCGAGATTGATGAAGTAGAAGGCGAGCACACGTTTGAAGTTCTTGCAACTAACGGTGACACTCACTTAGGTGGTGAAGACTTCGATAACCGTGTTATCAACTACTTAGTTGAAGAGTTCAAGAAAGATCAAGGTATCGACCTTAAGAACGACCCACTTGCAATGCAACGTGTTAAAGAAGCTGCTGAAAAAGCGAAGATTGAACTTTCTTCTGCACAGCAAACAGAAGTTAACTTACCGTACGTGACTGCTGACGCAACTGGTCCTAAGCACATGAACGTTAAAGTTACTCGTGCAAAACTTGAGTCTCTTGTTGAAGACTTAGTAACTAAGTCAATCGAGCCACTTAAGCGCGCACTAGCTGATGCTGATTTATCAGTAAGCGACGTAAATGACATCATCCTTGTTGGTGGTCAAACACGTATGCCTCTAGTACAAAAAACAGTTGCTGAGTTCTTTGGTAAAGAGCCACGTAAAGATGTTAACCCAGATGAAGCCGTTGCAGTAGGTGCAGCGATTCAAGGTGGTGTACTAGCTGGTGACGTTAAAGACGTACTACTACTTGACGTATCTCCGTTATCACTAGGTATCGAGACTATGGGTCAAGTAATGACAGCACTAATTGAGAAAAACACGACGATTCCTACTAAGAAATCGCAAGTATTCTCAACAGCTGAAGATAACCAATCAGCGGTAACGATTCACGTACTACAAGGTGAGCGTAAGCGTGCAAGCGATAACAAATCTCTAGGTCAATTTAACCTAGAAGGTATCCGCCCAGCGCAACGTGGTACACCACAAATCGAAGTAACATTCGACGTAGACGCGGATGGTATCTTACACGTATCTGCTAAAGATAAAGATACAGGTAAAGAGCAGAAGATCACGATTCAAGCTTCTTCAGGTCTAAGTGATGAAGAAGTAGAAAAAATGGTTCGTGATGCTGAAGCACACGCTGAAGAAGATAAAAAATTCGAAGAGCTAGTAGCTACACGTAACCAAGCTGATGCAATGGTTCACGGTACACGTAAGCAAATCGAAGAAGCGGGTGATGCATTACCAGCAGAAGATAAAGAAGCAATCGAAGCTGCGCTTACTGAGCTAGAAGCGGCGATTAAGAGTGATAAGAAAGAAGAGATTGAAGCGAAAACACAAGCTCTTGCTGAAAAATCACAAAACCTAATGGAAATTGCGCAAGCGAAAGCACAACAGCAAGGTAGTGCTGATGCAGGTGCACAGCAATCTTCTGCAAAACAAGACGACGATGTTGTTGATGCAGAGTTCGAAGAAGTGAAAGACGACAAGTAATTGCTCGTTTCGCTTCTGCCTAACGCGATAATGGCTGCTTTGTTTAGCCAATTAAGTTAGGATGAAATGATTGAGGCGCGCCAGCGATTTCGCTTGACGCGCCTTTTGCATGTATATGAACGGTAAAGTCGTTCGACTTACCTTACGCAGTGTAACTGCAGTAAAAAGAGTAGTGTGATAGATATGTCAAAAAGCGATTATTATGAAGTTCTCGGCGTGAGCAAAGATGCCAGCGAACGAGACATAAAAAAAGCGTATAAGCGCTTAGCGATGAAATATCATCCAGACCGTACCGCAGGGGATAAAGACCTTGAAACTAAATTCAAGGAAGTAAAAGATGCCTATGAAGTACTAACTGATCCACAAAAACGTCAGATGTATGATCAATACGGCCATGCAGCCTTTGAACAAGGTGGTGGTGGTCATGGCGGTGGCTTCGGCGGCGGTCATGGTGATTTTGGCGATATTTTTGGTGATGTGTTTGGAGATATCTTTGGTGGTGGTGGTCGTCGACAATCGCGCCAACAGCGTGGGTCTGACTTACGTTACAACATGGACTTAAGCCTGGAAGAGGCGGTTCGTGGTAAAGATGTTGAAATTAAAGTGCCAACCTGGGTTAGCTGTAAACCATGTGACGGTAGCGGTGCAAAAGCGGGCTCTAAGCCAAAAACCTGTACTACGTGTCACGGTGCTGGCCAAGTACAAATGCGCCAAGGTTTCTTCGCGGTTCAGCAAACATGTCCTACGTGTCAGGGCACCGGTCAAATTATTTCTGACCCATGTGACAGCTGTCATGGCCAAGGTCGCGTAGAAAAAACGAAGACCTTATCAGTGAAGATCCCAGCAGGTGTTGATACAGGTGACCGTATTCGCTTATCAGGTGAAGGTGAAGCGGGGATGCATGGCGCACCGGCAGGTGACTTATATGTACAAGTGTCAGTACGTGAGCACCCAATCTTCCAACGTGATGGTAACAATCTGTACTGTGAAGTACCTATTGGCTTTACAACAGCTGCACTAGGTGGCGAAATTGAAGTACCAACTTTGGATGGTCGCGCAAAACTGAAGATCCCTTCAGAAAGCCAAACAGGCAAAATGTTCCGTATGCGCGGTAAAGGTGTTAAGTCTGTTCGTAGCGGCGCACAAGGCGACTTAATCTGTAAAGTGGTTATTGAAACACCGGTGAACTTAAATGACCGTCAACGTGAATTGCTTGAAGAGCTTGAGCAAAGCATGGGTAAAGATGGCTCTAAAAACCGTCCAAAAGAAAAAGGTTTCTTTGACGGTGTGAAGAAATTCTTCGATGATCTAACTAAGTAACTCCTAGTTAAGTAACTTGAGTTAGATAGTAAAAAGGCGCTATTCAGCGCCTTTTTTTACGCTTCAATTTTGAGTTTAGTGATCTAAGAATAAGTAGTTTTGCCAGCTTTTCATTCTGATCAACACCTTGCGCATCACAGAAACATGTTCAAAATGTTCTGAATAAACAGCTACTTCAGTGCTTGTTCCTTGTGGCAGATGATATTCACTCATATCGTCAGTGATTTTTAAAGTAACAATTGCGCGGCCTTGACGGGCAAAAAATTCAGTGCCCATCAGTGTTCCTTGTGCTTGTACTTGTCCCTCACCAATTGCGGGTAACACATCGATTACTTCGCCAGCGAAGGTTTTGCCTGGAATCGCTTTAAAGATAAAGTCAGCTTTATAACCAGGTTCGAGTCTTAATAATGAATTTTGTCGAAATGCCGCAACATAAACAGTGTCTTCTTTATGCACAAAGGTCATCACTGGTCGCAGTGGCATAGGCACGGCAATCATCCCCGGACGTAATGTCAGTTGTGTGACATAGCCGTCGGTGGGTGCATGCACGCTAGTGCTGTCTAAGTTAAATTGGGCTTGCTCTAAATTAGCGCGAGCAGCGGCTATTTTTGTTTGTTCGCCGTTAATTTCTGACTCAAATGCTAGTTTCTGACGTAACTCTTCGGCTTGTGCTGCTTCGTAACTTGCTTTTGCCGCTAAATACACTCCTAATTTATTATCAACTTGGCCTTTTGAATAGGCGCCGCTTTTTGCGCCTTTTTCATAGCGTTCGTATTCTTTCTTACTACGGTCATATTCAGCTTTAGCCATCAGCGCACTGGCTTGTGCTGATTTATAGGCAGCTTCTAAACCAAGTACCGATTGTTTTGCATCTTGTAAAGCTGCAATAGCCTGATTTAGTTTTGCTCGATATAAGGTGTCGTCTAGGCGAAACAATAAGTCGCCCTTTTTAACTGGTTGATTCGGCTTTACCGCAACTTCTTCTACTGTACCACGCACATTTGGCACAATCGGCGTTGTAACATACGCACTACTCGCCATATTTGAATGTGGGTGGTTATAGTTCATTAATAGAATTAATGCGCCGATCAGTACTACACCACCAAGAACAGCGGTTGGTACTGTCCATTTGTTAAGGGGGATTTTAAAGAGTTTGAAGATGCCAATGCACAATGCGGTATATGTAAGTATTAATAACAAATCCATATTCTATTTCTCTTTATTATTCGATTGAGCATTAATTTGTGCTTGTAGTGCTGCCACTGTGGCTGTCAGGCTAGTCACTTTCTCAGCTAAGTCTTCTTGTTCCTTTTGAATTTGGTTAAAACCCCAGCCGCGGTCATCACGCCACAAGGTGGCCCAAACCCATAAAAATGGCCATAGTACGTGTAGGGTAAATAGGCTAACCCAGCCTGCATAATGGATGGCATCTTGGTGGGGGTGATTACGTTTTTTGGCAATTTCGTAGGGAATATCGTGAATGGCTATCACACCATAAAATATTACGACGGTCACAAACACTAGCATGGCTAGTGCAAAGTAGTCTAAAAACATGTAGTTTCCTTTCCTTAACTAATACTGAATTCATAATACGTTATATTTTTTTAATTCCTAGTGGGTATTTTCAGATTCAGTTTAGTACTACGTAGTAATCATTTTCGGCTAGGCATCGGCATAATATGACATCGTCCTTAAAGGTTGTTTCTTGGATCTGACCTTTTTCTATTCCTAGTGTTTTGCATTTACTTTGGCAATCTATAAACGCGGTCCATGCTACGTATTCATTGCAAACAAAATTAATTGAATACAAGAGTGTGATGATGATAAAACATTGTTTCGCCAAATAGAGACTAATGTGTTTTGACATAGTTGCCACGCTTTATCTATTGCTCATACTTTTAGTGTAGCTTATCAGTGTGGTTTTTCGGGATATTTACTATGCAAAGCCTGTATTGTCTTACTATGCCAAGTGCCCAAAACTTTGATAAAGTTCAGGCGCTTTTTTGTTAAAGGAACTTTTAATGACACCTGCAATCAATTTATTAAAAAACAAAGGTATTTTTTATGATGTGCTGAGTTATCATCACGATCCTGCACATACCCAATTTGGCCTTGAAGCGGTTGAAAAGCTTAACTTGCCCGCTGAGCAAGTGTTTAAAACTTTAGTCCTTGAAGATGCCGAACAACAGCTTTTGGTTGCAGTAGTCCCTGTGAGTCAACAGGTAAATATGAAGATGCTTGCTAAGGCAGCAAAAGTAAAGAAAGTAACTATGGCCCCTCAGCAGAAAGTAGAAAACACAACTGGTTATATTTTGGGGGGAGTCAGTCCGCTTGGCCAAAAGAAGCGTTTACCTACTTTTATTCATCAATCTGCAATAAATTTCGATACTATCTATGTCTCAGCCGGTAAGCGAGGCCTTGAAATTGCGCTTAAGCCCCATGACTTGTGTAGTCTATTAAATGCTAGATTGGTTGATTTTTGAACATTTAATGTAACTAATTTTACTTTTTTTTAAAAAAGAGTTTGTCCTTAATCTGAATCTAGCTAAGCTAATAATGCGTTATTAATTCGAATAACGATTTATCTTAAAGGATTCAGGATATGAAAAAAATTATTGCTATTTCTGCACTTTCTCTACTTCCACTTTCAAATGCAATGGCTGATCAAGACATCGGTTGTGGTTTAGGTTCAATGTTATTTGCTGGTCAACAAGGTAAAGTTGTTAAAGTTCTTGGTGCAACGACAAATGGTATTTCAGGTAACCAAACATTTGGTATTACATTTGGTACTTTAGGCTGTAACGGTAATGGTACAGTGACAGCTTCAACTAAAGTTGCGACATTCATTGATGGCAATATGGAACAACTTGCACGTAATATGTCACGTGGCGAAGGTGAAACTCTTGATACGCTGGCTGAAGTATGGGGCGTTCAAGCGCAAGATAAAGCAGCATTCAATAAGTTAGTACAAACACAGTTTACTAACGTATTCACATCAGAAAATGTGACATCTCAATTAGTTTTAGAGAACCTTAATACGCTTGTTGCTAGCGATGCGCAACTTGCTACTTACACACTATCTTAATCTAGCGTGTACTTTTTAAATATAAAGCCCTTAATGGGCTTTTATTCTATTATGCGTGGTATTTTACTTTCTTCTTGTTTGTTATTCAGCTGTTTAGCATATTCAACAACACCGACACTCGAAATAGCTCATCATCCTTATTGGCTTAAGCTCGGTCATTATAATCAACCTTTTCTTTCTATGTATGAAAGTGAAGTGGATAGCTCAGAATTTTTCTTTTCTGAGGTGGGGAAAACAGACCCTCATGCAGAGCTTTTAGCGACTATAGCGGCGTTTAAAAGCGATGATGATAACCAAGCAAAGTGCCGTTTTCCTGCTCGCTATAACTGGCTAAAAGAACATTTCTTTACAAATTGGCCTGCACTTTCTTGCCCTGAAATTGAAACATGGCAACAGCTTATCAACCCAAAAGGTATGACTCTAGTCTTCCCGACCGCGTTTATGAATGATCCGTCCTCGATGTTTGGTCATACTCTATTACGTATTGATGCGAAGGACCAAACTCGCAGTAGAGAGCTCATTGCTTTTGCTGTTAACTTTGCTGCAGAGCCTGATGTTACTGATAATGCCGCTTTATATGCTTTAAAAGGTATTATTGGTCAATATCCAGGTAAGTTCACTTTAATGCCGTATTATCGCAAAGTCCGTGAATATAATGACTTAGAATCTCGTGATATATGGGAATATAAACTCTCATTATCTGAACAAGAAATTCAGCGTGTGTTATTACATTTATGGGAAATGCAGTGGGCCACGTTTGATTATTTTTTTGTTGATGAAAACTGCTCGTATCAGCTGTTAGCATTACTGCAACTTGCACGAGATGATTTGTCTTTAACTGCTCCATTTTCTTCGCATGCGATCCCATCAGATACGGTTGCAGCTCTTAAGCAACATGGATTATTACAGCCGCCTCGATACCGTGCTGCATCGGGCACTAAATTGATCAATTATGAAAGCCAACTCACAGAGCAGCAGGTTTTCCTTGCTCGTTTACTGCGTGATGGAGTAGCGCTAGATGAATTATCGCTCGCACCTGAGCAGGCTGTGCCTGTCCTTGAGATGGCGTATGAGTGGTTAAATTACCAATATTATGATCAAGGATTAGCACGTGATGCAATTGCTCCTCGATTAACAAAGCTGTTGCATCAACGCAGTCAATTCCATGTGGTTTCGCCTTTCAAGCCTGCGCCAAAGCCTCGAGTGAGTCCTGATAATGGTCATGGCTCTAGTCGTGTTGGTGTAATATTTAATGATTATCAGCATACCGCTAGTCGGTTCGGTTTAACATATCGTGTTGCTTATCATGATTTACTTGATAATCCCGGTGGTTTTATTCCTGGTGCGCAAATTAGTTTTTTTGACTTAGAGGTAAACCAAGATAGTAACGAGAATCTTCATCTCGAGCGTTTGCTTTTAATTGATGCAATGTCATTAGCACCTGACAATGGCTTATTTAATTCTTGGTCATGGAATGTTCGTGCTGGGTTTGACCGTCAACCAACACAGACGAAGCGAGAAGGTCGTCTATTTTTACAAGGCGGCTATGGTAAGTCTTTTGGTGATGCATCACACTTGCAAAGCTATTTGCTTGGCTCATCAGTTGTTCAATCAGGTGATTTGATAGATTCTGTGTCGTTTGGGCTAGGAAGCGAAGCAGGTGTTATTTGGCAAGTTACCGATTCACAAAAGCTTGCTTTGAGTGGTCAGGCTTTTTGGCTGATGAATGAACCAAGTGTTGATTATCAGCTGACGTTTTCTGCTCATTGGCAAATAGCGTTGGCTCAGAATTGGGGGCTTAGAAGCTCAGCTATTTATCAAGATTGGCAACGTTCTGAACAGCAATTTAAATTGCAGCTTTTCCATTACTTTTAGCAGTGTATTTTTGGTAGGTTATGCCAGCGAGTAGTGTAGTGCGGTGATAAATACTCTCGCTTCATATGCCAACGAGTGGTTGTGGTTTCGCTTGCAAGGGCAAGCGTACCAACACCGTAACGAGCATTTATTTTGTCTAAACATTTCATTAGGCTTGGGTTATCGATAGGTGCTTGAAATAAATCAGGTTGCTGAAACATTTGGCTCGATAACTCTAGCGCACCGACACCACATTTGTAAAAGGGTACGCCGGGTTTATATAAGTGTTTAAAGACTTCGCTGATAGCGTTAGCAAATACACGGCTGTCGGCTGTGGCAACACTAAACTCATAAATATAGGACTTTTTATAATAGCCATCTTGATGAGGTGAGCTGGCGACAAACATTAATAAACGTTGTGTGAGTGACCCTTGTGTGCGTAACTTACGGGCAACAATAACGGCGTGATTAATAAGTGCGGTTTTTAGCGCTGTGGCATCGGTGATACGTTCCCCAAAACTACGGGTCGAAAAAATCTCTTTTTTGTCTTGGCGTACTTCATCCCAGGCTAAACAGCTTTTACCGCGTAACTCGTTTACTGTACGCTCGAGTACAATACTGAACAGGCGTTTCATTTTTCGTGGGTCTTGCTCAGCTAAATCAAAGGCTGTATTTATATTCATTGCTTTGAGTTTTTTAGCTAAGCGTCGACCAACGCCCCAAACATCTTGTACGTCCATGGCTTTTAAAATGGCTATTCGTGACGCTTCTGAATCAATCACTGCTACGCCATCAAAGCCCGATAATTTTTTTGCTGCATGATTGGCGGCTTTGGCAAGGGTTGCCGTTGGGCCAAAACCTACTCCAACAGGCAGTTTTGTTTCGCGCCATACGGTACGGCGAATATGATGACCATAACTATGCCAATCATTAACAAGCTTGTTGAAACCTGTAAAGTTTAAAAACGACTCATCAATAGAGTATATGTGCTGATTATCGCAAAAGCGGCCAATCACGTTCATCATCCGTTCGCTTAAATCCGCATACAGCTCATAGTTAGATGAGCGGATCACCACCTGGTTATCTTCGAGTAACTGTTTTACCTGAAAATAGGGTTGAAACTTTGGAATAGCAAGCTTTCGTGCAATAGGACACACAGCACAAATACAGCCATCATTGTTGGTGAGTACCACTACAGGTTTACTGCGAATAGCTGGATCAAATACTTTTTCGGCACTGGCATAAAAGGCCACCGCATCGACTAAGGCGTACATGCTAATAGCTCTTTACTACTGCGATGTAAGCGAATTGAGCGGGTGACCACGCCTTCTAATTGAAATTCATCAGATTGACGTAGTTGCACTGCAGGGTATTTAGGCGAGGCTGATAATAACTGTGCATTGTGTTTATCTAGTAGTTTACAAACAAATAAACCATTTAGATTCGCCACGATGACATCGCCATTTTTAACGTCTTCGGCGCGATCAACCAGTAATAAGTCGCCATCAAAAATCCCCACACCTTGCATTGATTCGCCAGAGGCAATACCAATAAAGGTTGCATCAGGGTGTTTAATCAACAGCTGATCTAATGATAGGCCAAGCTCTTTGTATTGTGCTGCTGGTGATTCAAAACCACACACGCCAGCTTCGATATAAATAGGAATAACGCGCATAATAAAACCACTTTACTGTATATTTGTACAGTATAGTGGTTTGTGGCTATCTTGCCAATAAGATCACGGGGTGTTGTTATTGATATTTTTGATCATGGTTGTGGCTATATCGATAAAATCACGTACTTGCTGATCAGTTAAACCTTGGCAAAGTTTGGCATCAACCTCTTGCTCAGCAACTTCTAAGCGCGAGAACAGAGCGTTACCTTGTTCAGTAAACGATAAAATTAAACAGCGCTTATCATTTTCGTCAGCACATTTAGACACCAGTTCAAGTTTTATAAGCTCTTTTAATAAGCGTGCTATTTGTGCTTTATCACGACCCGTTTTGGCAACAATATCATTCGCGGTACAGTGCTGTGTTTCGGCAATAATATGTAAACAGCGTACATGCAGCGCATTAAGGCCAAGCTCGTTGGCGTTAATGGCTTCGCGCACAGTAACACGGTAACTTTGTGCCAGTGTAAATAAAGCAGAAGAAAGCGAGGTTTGTGGCATGGTTCACCTAAGTTCAGTTGGTGGAGTTAGTTGACAAAGTCAATCAAAAGTGTATAGTTGACTATATCAACTATTGGGGCGTTGTGCAATTTAACCAGCTAGGAGACCAACATGGCTAGAAAAGTTCGTCGTGCAAACGTAATAAGTACTACACGTATTTCCCCACATCTACAAAGGATTGTCGTTGGCTCAGACGAGTTTGCCGATTTTCCACAAGACGCAAAAGGTGCGTACGTAAAGGTACTACTTCCTCATGCCGGTGAATCTAAGGTTGAACTTGATTTACACGCTGAACACCCAGCATTAATGCGCTCTTACACTATTCGCGAAATTAACCCTGCTAACGGTGCAATTACCCTCGACTTTGTGGTTAACCAACATCAAGGTGTGGCAACTAACTGGGCACAAAATGCGAGAGTTGGCGACGAGGTGGGTATTGCAGGCCCGGGCCCTAAAAAACTCACAGACTTCACGCAAGCACATTATTTAATGCTGGCAGATTTAACCTCTGTAAATGCAATCAATGGCTATTTACAAGCCCTGCCGCAAGATGCCACTGTCGATGTCATTATTCATGTTGCTGATAAAGCTGACATTATTGAGCTTGAACAAATTAAAGCACACACTCAACATAGTGTTGAATGGCTAGTTACAGATGAACCAGAAACAGATTTACTCGACCAAGTAACACGCTTATGTGCAGGTTATAGCACGCAGCCTATGGTGTTTATGGCACTAGAAGCAAACTTGGTAAAAGCAATTCGCCGTTTAGTAACAAGCAGTTTTGCGATTGACCATGAACACATTGTTGCATCGGCCTATTGGAAGCGTGGTATTGATGCCGATGGCCTTAAGGTGGAAAAACAGCAACAAAGCCGTGCCTAATTAGCATTTGAAAAATAGCTATTCGCTCTCATTAACTAACTATAAAGAGTTAAATTTTGGAGAGCGGATGTCAGACCTTACAAATACACCTTTTTCATTGCTTGAATTAAGCCCAATGAAAGAGCACGAAACAGTTTCGCAAACACTCGCTAACAGTGTTACCTATGCGCAAACAGCTGATAAGCTCGGTTTTAATCGGTTTTGGATGGCAGAGCACCATAATATGCGTGGTATTGTGTGTGCAGCCACCTCAGTACTGATCGGTCATATAGCAGGTAAAACTCAGAATATCCGAGTAGGTGCGGGTGGGGTGATGCTACCTAACCATCCACCGCTGGTGGTCGCTGAGCAATTTGGCACCCTTGAAAGCTTATATCCGGGAAGGATTGATTTAGGTCTAGGCCGTGCTCCTGGTAGTGATCCAATTACCAGCCGCGCACTGCGCAGAGACGAGCAAAGGGCAGAACACTTTGCAAATGAAGTGACAGAGCTGCAAGGTTTACTTGGCCCATATAAAGGTGACTCTCCAGTACGCGCAATCCCAGGTGAAGACACTAATGTACCTATCTGGTTACTAGGCTCAAGCCTTTATAGTGCACAGCTTGCAGCTAAAAAAGGCTTGCCATATGCATTTGCAGGGCATTTTGCACCGCGCTTTGTTGAAGATGCCATTGCATTATATCGCAGAGAATTTCAACCATCTAACGTGTTAGATAAGCCATATGTGATGCTTGGCTTACCTGTTGTTGCAGCAGACACAGACGAACAAGCACAGTTTTTAGCAACCACAGCAAAACAACGTATTTTGGCACTTATGCGTGGCAAGCCACTTTGGCTAAAAGAGCCAGTTCAAACTATGGAAGGGTTATGGACAGCACAAGAAAAAATGCAAGTAGAAAACTTTTTAGGGCTTTCAGTTGTTGGCGGTCAAGCGAGCGTTAAGCATAAGTTGAGTATGATTAAACAAACGCTACAGGTTGATGAGTTCATTTTTACTAATGACCTGTATGAATTGAGTGACAGGCAGCATGCGCTGGAAATACTAGCAGGTATTATGAAATAAACAGCCATTGCACTACTTGAGCGCGTGATTAGTCGATTACGCGCCTTTAAAAAACTTGTTACTTATTTAATAAACGGTTTTTTAGATTGAATTGATTTAATTATTCCGTTTTAAGGATTGGATTTAACTTAATACAATACATTTATTAATCATAACCCTAGGAAGGTGCACCGTGAAATCTCAAACAATTGCCGCAGTAGAGCCACAAACAAAAACAGCATTAATCGCTGAGGGTGGTGGGCAACGTGGGATTTTTACCGCAGGTGTACTCGATGCATGGTTAGAAAATAATTACGATCCATTCGATTTATTCATTGGTACATCAGCTGGTTCACAAAATTTAACGAGTTATTTAGCGCGTCAAAAAGGCTACGCAAAGCGTTTAATTAGAGGTCTTTCGCGCCATAAGCGTTTCTTTCAACTTGGCCGAGGTCTTATCGGAAAAAGCATCGTTGATCTTGATTGGTATTTTGAAAAAACCAAAGAAGTAAACCGTGCCCTTGATTTTAAAACCGCGACTCAAAGTTTAGGTAATCGCGAACTGTTGATCACAACCACAAATGCAGCAGATCGTAAACCGTATTACTTGAGCCCAAATGGAGAAGATACGCAATGGTTAGCACTGTTAAAGGCATCAAGCGCTTTACCGTTTTTGTATAGAGATGGTGTGAACTTAACGCCTTGGATGACAACCAAAGCGGCTAATGATGCTATTATTCAAAGTTCGAATACTGATTTAGTTCATGATATGTATTTAGATGGCGGCTTAGCAGCACCTTTGCCAGTTAAAGAAGCTTATAATCGTGGTGCACGGGACATTGTAGTAATTCGTACCGTTGACCAAGATTTTCAAATTCAGTCGGAGTGGGTGAATAAATTTAAATCATTTGTTCGCGTTTCTGGCTATTGCCCTAAAACAATCGATTACTTAGTTCAGCATGAACAAGCTTATCAAGACGAACTCGACTTTATCGCTAACCCACCAAGTGATGCGCGGATCACGCAAATTTTTGCAGGTGATAAACTACGCAGTAAGTTGCTGGGTAGTACAGATTCAGATCTGCGCTTTGATCACAAATTAGGCTTAGCGGCAGGTCGTGCCTTTTTACAGCAGCAACTGCTAAATTAGTCGGTAGCATGCACAGTTAATTAATCCCATTGCCTACTTGAGATATTCGTAAATAAAGTTAAAGTGGTTAGCTATTCACTTTTTGTGATTTTTTATCTAAAAGAACAATAAAGGCTTGCCATGTTTAACACTGCGGTATCGACAATAAATGGTCTTCTTTGGGGAGAAGGCCAAATTCTTATCTATATTCTTCTGTTTGCTGGAATTTGGTTTTCGGTACGCTTAAAAGCAATTCAATTGGTTAAGTTTCGCCATATGTTTAGCTTGTTAAAGTCGAGTAGCAGCACCGATAAAAACTCAATCAGTTCATTTCAAGCTTTATGTACTGGCCTTTCTGCACGAGTAGGCACAGGAAACCTTGCAGGCGTTGCCGTAGCAATTTCGTTAGGTGGCAGTGGCGCAATATTTTGGATGTGGGTCATAGCCATTTTGGGCATGGCTACTGGCTTTGCAGAAAGCGTACTCGGGCAAGTGTATAAAGTCAGGGATGCCAACGGTGAGTTTAGGGGCGGGCCTGCTTATTATATCCAGCAAGGGCTAGGCAGCAGAGCACTGGCGGTGTGTTTTGCTTTTTGCTTGTTTCTTGGTTATGGCTTTACCTTTAGTGCCATGCAAACAAATACCATAACTGATGCCCTCAATTACGCATTCGAAATTCCAACATTGTATTCAGGTATTGTGATCACAATACTGGCAGGCTCAATTATTTTAGGTGGCTTTAAAGCTATAGCCCGTTTTGCTGAACGTATCGTACCAGTGATGGGGATTTTATTTGTTCTAGCCGCCATCATAATTACTTTACTTAATATCGGCAAAGTCCCTGCCATGATTGAAGATATTTTACTGTCGGCTTTTGGCTTACAAGAAGCGGGCGCAGGAGCTATGGGCGCGGCAATTAAAAACGGTATTCAGCGCGGGCTTTATTCGAATGAAGCGGGTGCCGGTAGTGTGCCACACGCATCAGGCTGTGCATCACCAGTACCCAATCACCCGGTCACTCAAGGCTACATTCAAATGCTAGGGGTGTTTTTCGACACTATTGTGCTGTGTAGTTGTACAGCCGTCATTATTCTATTAGCTGATATTGATATAAGCGGCGAAATGGAAGGAATACGTTTAACTCAATCTGCGATGACAGCACACATGGCCGCTGGTGGCATTTACTTTGTAGCGGCTGCGATTTGTTTATTTGCGTTTACTTCAGTGGTTGCAAACTATGCCTATGCAGAGAGTAACCTGCATTTATTTAAGCTAGATAATAAACTTGGTAGAGGTATTTATACCAGTTTATATTTATCAATGATGATTTGGGGCGCCTCGGCGACCATTAAACAAGTATGGGATCTCGCTGATATAGCACTTGGCCTAATGACAGTGGTGAACGTTATCGCTATCATACGCTTAACGCCAACTATCTTATCTGTTACTAAAGACTACCATAGTCAACGAGAAGCAGGACAAGAGCCTAGTTTTGATTCTGAAAAAGTAAAAGTACAAGGACAAACGGAACTGGGCATTTGGCGAAAATAACCGATAACAATAACCAAAAAGCAGTTGCACATGATAGATATTTACGCAGGCCCAAGCGCAGCAAAAGCGATTAAAGAACAAGGAATGACACCAGACCTATTTAGCACATTTTTAGGGGCGAGTGGTGGTCCAAAATGGTTTACATTATTTGGTCTTGATAAATATTTGTTTGGTGAGTTTTTTAAAGAGCGAAACACAACATTAAACTTATTAGGGTCAAGCGCTGGCGCATTTAGAGCTGCGTGTTTTGCTCAAAATGACCCCGTTGCAGCAATATCGCGATTAGCAAAGTCATACTCTGAAACACGTTATTCATCAAATAAAGCAAAGCCTGAAGAAATAACGATAAAAGCACGAGAGTTATTAAGCACTGTTTTTGCTGAAAATGGCATTCAAGAAATAATAGATAACCCCGTTTTTAAAGCCCACTTTATTGTTGCAAAATCGAATGGGTTTGTAGCCTCAGAAAACAAACTGATGCAGTTAATGGGTTTATCTAAAAGTTACTTAGCGAATAGATTAAACAGACGCTTTTTAAACAAACAGTATGAGCGTTATGTGTTTCAACCTTCAGATAGCCAGTTATCATTTTCAGATAACAATACCTTCAATACCCATACTATTGAGCTAAGCGAAGATAATTTAGCAGATGCTTTACTTGCTTCAGGCTCTATTCCGTTAGTGATGCAAGGTATTAAAAATATAACAGGAACACCACCAGGGATGTATCGTGATGGTGGTATCATCGATTATCACTTTGATTTAAATATTCATAATGATGGGCTTATCTTGTATCCGCACTTTAATAACAAACCAAAAGCAGGGTGGTTTGATAAAAGTTTAAAGCGCGGAATTACACCAAAAAACTATGACAAAGTGGTTATGATCACCCCATCAGCTGAGTTTGTTGCGTCATTACCTTATGGGAAGATCCCCGATAGAACAGACTTCACCGAACTCGATGCTGACACACGTATTAAATACTGGCGACAAGTGCTCAGCGAAACAGAGCGCCTTGGCGAAGCCTTCGATAAGCTTTGTGAGCACCCTATAGAGCCAAAAATTCAAATTATTACTTAAACTGATTAACTAGCGCTGTTTGTTCATTAACCTTGTTCAATAATGCTGCACAGAGTTGTTGCGAAGTATGGCCAAGCTCAGTGCATTCAAGAGTAAATTCTTGTGCTGAGGTTATGTTTGTTGCAATCAGTTGACTTGCTGTTAGTTGCTCAGTCATTGCGTGTGCAATAATGCTGTTAAGTTCACTCAGTTTCACTGATTGTGCTTTGATATGCTCTAAGCTCTCACCACTTTGATGAGCAAGTTCAACACTTTTAGCTGACAAAGCAAGGCCATCAGACATCGCATGCTGTGCTTGTTGCGAAGCCTCAGTTAAATGATTGAGGACAGTTTTAATTTCTTCTGTTGATTGTTGAGTCCGATAGGCAAGGGCACGTACTTCACCTGCGACAACAGCAAACCCGCGTCCATGTTCACCTGCTCTTGCTGCTTCTATTGCTGCATTAAGTGCTAATAAATTTGTTTGATCAGCAATTGCATTAATCTCATTCAAAATTGCAACAATATGTTTATTTCCCTCAATAAGGTCGACCACTTGTTCACTTGCAATGTGTAATTTTTTGTCTAATTCACTAATTGAATCAATAGTTTGGTGAACAGAAGTTACTCCTTGTTCTGTTGATTTTTTAGATGCTTCAGCAGCTTGAGTAGACGCTGAAGTACTCGATGAAAGTTCATTGATTGAAGCAGTCATTTGCTCTGTAGCAACAACAATTTGCGCAACTTCATCAGTTTGTTTGGTCAAAAGTTCTGTTACAGCTAACCCAGAATCAGCGCATTGCTGGGCATTGTTATTTACACCCATGGTCACATCGTTAACTCGACCAACAACAGCTTTTAACTTTGCTTGTTGCATTTCAAGAGCTAAGTGTAAAAAACCAATTTCATCATTACTACCAGAATATAAATAAGCCATGAGAGGGTTATCGTAAATACTTTTTGCTTTTTGTATGAGCGCTTTATATTTCATTCGCCAAAAAAACAAACCTAGATTTATTGAAACTAAACTGCAAAGTAATAATAAAGATACTGCAGAAAACCCACTTGTAAATAAAAGCACAAAAGAAAGAATTAAAGTTAAAAATAAAGACCATGATAAATATAAAGTTGAATCAAAAGGCTGTTTCAGTGCTTTTGAGCTAGAAACCTTATTAATTTTTTCGTATTCTTCAGTTGCTCTAGCTAAAACGTCATCATTAAGCTTTTTACGTACAGATTGGTATTCTACAGTTTGGCCGCTGGCGTCTTTGATGGGGGTAACAAATGCATTAACCCAATAGTAACTACCATCTTTACAGCGATTCTTAACAGGGCCCATCCAAGATCTACCGTTATGTAGGTGTTGCCATAAATCAGCAAATGCAAGTTTAGGCATGTCGCTGTGGCGTACTAGGTTATGGGGCTGATTAACCATTTCAGCTAATGTAAAACCAGAAATATTACAAAACTCTTGGTTTGCATATGTTATGTAACTATCTAAATCGGTAGTTGAAAGCAAAATGTCAGAATCTGAAAATTTAACTTCTTTATTGTTTGTTTTATCAATTTTCACGTTTAAATTATCCAAATCAGAAATAGAGGAGGTATTTGTACAAGAAACTACACTAAGATTTGAGATTTTAATTAATTACTAAAAACTCAATTTAAAGCAAGTTGTTGAATTTAATTACATAATGTAGCGGTAAATTGATTCGAAAGAAGTAGGAAATTTCTCATTTGTTGAATTATTTAGATTAATATAAACTACACAACATTAAAAAAATTACAAATTGAAAAGTGATTTACTTAAATCATAGGTGTCAAGCTTCTTTAAGTAAATTTTAGCTTTATTTAACGTTGAATTTTGGAATTTTTGGTAGATTAAATGACTAGAATTTAAATGCTCGGAGATGGTTATTTAACTACACCAACAAGAGCCGTTGGTGTAGCAAGATTTATTATATTTAAATACTAGCGGTTATGTAACCTTGGTTCATCCTGACATGGAATACCATCAAAATTTTTATCTAAATTTGTATCAGGGCAGTTACGCATAAAAAAAACAGCTTCTTCTAGAGAGTTCATTTGACTGCAGTATTTCCTACCATCACATGTATAGATAGGTTCTTGTGAAATATCAGTTTGTCTTTTATGCGTATATTTATTTTGAATTGGCTCAATGATTTGCTGCTGTATTGTGTCGACAGCAGAAGTTTCCCCGTAATTATTTGCATAGAATGCCCAAGCTCCAAAAGCAATTACAATTAGTAAGAAAATTTTTCTCATATGAGCTCCTGTTGAAGATACTAAAAAATGGATAGTAATATTTATAAAATCGAGATTAAGGTTGTAATACATATTAAAAGCAAACGACTGAGTTTTTAATGGGTATTCGCTGAAAATAAGAAAATCTGAAATATCTTAGAAATCGGATATATACACTTTTATTTATAGCAAGTATTAAAATCAATAAAACTTTAAAAACAGACTGATAAATCAGAAAGATAAAAGGTTGGAAATTTATAAAATATGAACTTTCTTATAGTATTTATTTTGGATTTGATGTTTGTTTATACGTTGCTATCATGATTTATATAACCAATCCTTTAAAAGGATTGGTGAAATTTTGAAAGCTTCGCTGACATTTAGCGCTATTTTTGTAGCATTTTTAAAGCTGTATTACTTTAAAAAACTCAATAGAGTGTAATAAACAGTAAAGAAACTTGATTGCACAGCAAAGGCATTCTTATCTGAACTTATGCGAGGTAATAGATTGCTTAAAATTTAGGTTTTTAACGTTAGGTAGAAACATAGCTATTTCATCTATGAACACAGATGAAATGATTAACACATTAAAATGTAGATGATGTTGATTGCTTGGTTGATGGAATAATTATACTTAAAAATTAAAATGCCAATAACATCCCATAAATTACGTTATGTTAAATTGTCTGGAATAATAAAAAGTGGACGTTAGGTTACTAACTAGCCCACTTTTAGAAGGGTCTTTACTTAGTTAATTCAGTTCAGAATCTACCCAAAATTTTGTGCCTTTTAGTACAGCTTGCAAAGCAAGGCCATTTTCGGTTAATGAATAGACAGTAACTTGATCAGCAATAGCTTCCGCAACTAATGCTCCACCTTTATCTTCATATTTTGCGGCTGCATCAGCGTTACCACCAAAGGTCCAGCCATGTTCAATGAAGCGATTTAATGCAGACTGGTTATGAAAGACCATTACTACATTAAAGTCTTTTACTCCTAAACCAAGCCCTAAACCAGCTTCGCCCATATTCATGTAAGTTGATTGGCCTGTTAGGTTATTTTTTACAACACCATAGCCGCCACCGAAACTTGCTAAAACAACATTTACATTTGCGTTATCAAAAACAGCATAACCTGCAGAATTTGCAATTTGTTGTTTAACATCAGGTTTTTCCGCATATAATTTGTTAAGTGTATTAGTTCTCATGCTTTGAACTAATGCACGTTTTTCTTGTGGTGATGCACTACCTGTTGTGGCACAACCCGTTAAAAGCGTTGTTAAAATAACAGAGGTAATGATTAATAACTTTTTCATACTTAATTCCTTGAATACTCGTATGGCAAAATGATACCTATATAATAGACTAATTTTCAGATATGTTAAGTCCAATACTAGACAGTATCGGACTTTATGGTAGTCTTATAACTAGTTATTTTACAAGATATTTATATATTATGCTCGTTGCTCTCGTTGATACACTCAAACAACTTCGCTACCAAATTGCCCATCTTGAAGATGATACTCTCGCAACAGAATATCCTGAACTTGATACATTTATACATCAGGTTGGATTGACTGTTGCTGAATCAAAAAATGACTTAAGTTTCGTTTATCAATTCTTATACGTTTATGGCAGGAAATCTGAAGCAACGTTTAATCGCTTTCGAAATGAGCTTGAACGTTTTTGTTTATGGTCATGGTTAGTTGCTGAAAAATCAGTATTTGATCTGAAACGAGATGATATCGAAGCTTACGTAGATTTTATGGTTGATCCCGACTCTGCTTGGTTATCAGATTCGGTGCAATGGCGTTATAAAGATGAGCAAGGTATCAGGCGATTAAATTCAAATTGGCGCCCTTTTATAAATAAAGAAAATATTGCAAGCCAACAAACACTTGCTGCAATGTTTACTGCACTTAATGTATTTTATAAGTTTGCGATTTTAGAAGAAAAAACCTTTGCTAATTTTGTACCGGTAGTAAAAAAGAACAGCCCTTACTTAGTTGTGCAATCACAGATTAAAATTCCAGATACACTCAGTGATATTCAATGGGAGTATGTATTTGGTGTTACTCGAGATTTATGTGAGCAACAACCTGATTTAGAAAGAAATTTATTTACTCTCGCTTGCTTAAAAGGATTGTATTTACGAATTTCTGAGTTATCAGAAAGACCACAGTGGTCGCCGGTTATGTCGCATTTTTGGCAAGACAATGATGGCTTTTGGTTTTTAAGAATTATGGGTAAAGGTAATAAATTACGTGATGTAACTTTAAGCGAAGATTTTATCACTTATTTAAAACGTTATAGGCTTTACCGTGGTTTACCTGCCCTGCCCCGAGTTGATGAATCGGAGCCATTAGTTCATAAAATTCGTGGTAAAGGTGGTATGACTGTTAGGCAAATTCGACGTTTAGTTCAACAAAGTTTTGATTTAGCAAAACAATCGTTATTAGACGATGGCTTTAAAGATGATGCTGAGCAACTTGAAGCGGCGACGGCACATTGGTTACGACATACCGGTGCAACACACGATGCACAAACAAGGCCACTTAAACATTTATCTGAAGATTTAGGCCATGCCAAAATTGCCACAACAGACCAAATTTATATTCAAACAAATATAAAAGAACGCGCAAAGTCTGGAATAAAAAGGAAAGTTTAATGGAATATACAATACTAGCGATTGTTGGTTTAGCCCTGTTATTTTATTCTCTGACAATTCGTCAGCTAGAGCGAACTGAAATTACTGGTCCAATGTTTTTTGTTTTTGTTGGTATTGCAATGACTTATTTTTTGCCGAGCGAATTTAAGTTAGGAGAAGCAGGACTCAGCGACATCTTGCCTTTGGTTGAATTAACCCTAAGTATTTTTTTATTTACCGATGCTGCAAAATCAAAACTGCCTGTATTGAAACATAGTTTTCAATACCCTAGCCTATTACTGTTTGTTGCTTTACCAATGACACTAATGTTGGGTGTTGCTGGCGGATTATTTTTCTTTTCTGAGTTGTCACTTTTTCAATCTGCCTTGATCGCTATTATTTTAACGCCCACTGATGCGGCGCTTAGTAAAGGCATTTTAGAATGTACTTCTGTACCTGAAAAAGTTCGAGAAGGAATAAATACAGAAAGCGGTTTAAACGACGGGCTTTGTGTTCCAATATTTTTAGTTCTTCTTTTGTTAGCTCAAAATCCAGAAAGTGCTGTAACAACGCTTGATACTCTATTTGTGTTTACAAGAGAGTTAGGCGTGGCGCTTGTTATTGCCGGCGTGTCAATGGCCATATTTATTCCATTATTAAAAGCAGCATTAGCACGTCATTATTTTGCAAATAATAGCAGCCCATTTTTATTAATTGGCTTGGTCATGGCCATTTTTTCTTTGACACAAAACCTGCATGGCAGTGGGTTTATAGCCGTATTTGTAGCGGGGCTTTTATTTGATTACTTAGCACCTAAAAAAATTCGTTCAACATTAGTTAAAGATTCTGAACATATCGCTGAATTTGTAGCATTACTTATATGGTGTTTATTCGGTTTTGTTTGTGGTCACTTAATTGTGAATGATATTACTTGGCCAATTGTATTTTATGCATTATTAAGTGTGACAGTTTTTAGAATTGTGCCGGTATTAGTTTCGCTGATGTTTACTAATTTAAATTTAAAAGACAAGTTCACGTTTGCTTGGTTTGGTCCGCGAGGATTAGCATCTATCGTATTCACTTTAATGGTGATGGACACTGCAATTGCGAACAAAGAGCAAATTGCTACAGTAACTTTAACAACAATTTTATTTAGCGTGTTCATTCATGGTATGAGCACCAAGCCCATCGCAAAAAGTTACCAATAATAAAGGCGCATTAAGCGCCTTTAATTTTTTTACTTTAAATTAAAATCTATTTTTTAAAGTAGCTCTGCAATTAATTGCAATGGATGCTTTGGTTTGAATTTTTCATACCGCTTAACTTGGCTACGGCATGAGAAACCTGTTGCTAAAATAGTTTCAGGCTCATTATTAGAAATAATTGGTTGCCAACTCATTTCATAAAGAGCGCGTGAATTTTCTTGGTTTTGTTTTTCGTGGCCATACGTTCCAGCCATACCACAACAACCCGTACTCGTTGTGTCTAGATGTAAATTTAAATCAGCAAAAATTGTTTGCCAAACTTTAGACGCATTTGGCATTGCTGTTGTTTCAGTACAATGACTTAATAATTTATAAGTAGAATTCGACTTAGTGGTAAGTGAAAGCTGATGGAAGTTTTGTGTTTGAAGCCATTCATGTGCAAGCTCAACTTTAAAATCACCACGGTCTTCTTTTAAAATTGATACATACTCATCTCGGTAACACATAACTAAAGACGCATCGAGTCCGACAAGTGGCGCATTAATTTCACTGAGTGAATTTAAAAACTCTGCTGCATTTTTTGCTGTCGTTTTAAATTCATTTAGAAAACCTTTAACATGCTGTGCTTTACCATTTGGCTTAAAGGGTAATAGCATCGGTTTTTTGCCTAACGCTTTAATTACTTTAATAAAGCTTTCGACTAATTCTGCTTCGTAAAAACTAGTAAATGGATCTTGTACTATCAATACATATTCGGCTTGTTGTTCTTTTGTGAGCGAATTTAGTAATTCAAAATTGAATTGCTGATCTTTTGAAATACGTTTTGAAAGTTGCGGTACGCTTAAACTTGGCGTATCAACATAACCGATGGTATTTTTAATTAGTCCAGATACAAGTTTGCTATTTACTATCGGATTAATAACTTTCGCAAACTTTGCCATAATCGGTGCTGTTTGTTCGATACCCGCAACAAGGTAATCTTTTGCAGGACGTGCATAATAACTATGGTAGAAATTTAAAAAGCGTGAACGGAATGTAGGTACATCAACTTTGATAGGACATGCAGTAGTACATGCTTTACAAGCTAAGCATTCGTCCATTGATTCTTTCACTTCGTGAGAGAAATCATAAACGCCTTTTTTCTTATCGCGACTATGTTGATAGCGCTCCCACCAAGTGATTACTTCACCATTCATCAATTCTTTTTCAACATTGAGTAAATCAATATTTTCAGACTCTTGCAGTCGTAACCATTCGCGCATTAAACTTGCGCGACCTTTTGGCGAATAACGGCGGTCACCTGTTACTTTATAAGATGGACACATTGGTGATTTTTCATCGTAATTAAAACACAGGCCATTACCGTTACAGGTCATAGCGTTATTAAATTCTGTTTTAACATCGATAGAAATTTCTTTGTCGAACCAGGCACGCTTTTGATCGTCAACAGAAACTAGTGAGTCTTTACTTTCAATTGGCGTACATATTTTTCCTGGGTTTACTCTGTTATTTGGATCAAATGCCGCTTTGATTTTTCTTAGTTGTGTAAATAAATTCTCGCCGAAAAATTCAGGGCCATACTCACTACGATATCCTTTACCGTGCTCGCCCCACATTAAGCCGCCATATTTGGCAGTCAGTTTAACGACTTCATCTGAAATATGGCGAAGCAATTTTTCTTGTTCAGGATCACACATATCAAGTGCCGGTCGTACGTGTAGTACGCCAGCATCAACATGACCAAACATACCATATTGCAAATTATGGCTATCAAGTAGTTCGCGAAACTCTACAATAAAATCGGCTAAGTTTTCAGGTGGTACAGCGGTATCTTCGGCAAAAGCTAACGGTTTTTGATTGCCTTTTACATTGCCTAAAAGTCCAACTGATTTCTTACGCATTGCATAAATTTTTAAAATATCAGCTTTATCATTGGTTAACTGATAACCGATCACCCCATTAGTTTGCTCTTCGACACATTTATCAAGTAACCTACATAGGGAGTCAACTTTATCTTTAATATCTTCTGGTGAAACCGCATTGAACTCAACCATGTTGAGGCCTTGCATATCTTTGTTTTCAACATCGGTTATTAAGTCCGATACTGAATGCCAAATAATATCTTCTCGAGCAAGATTAAGTACTTTGCTATCGACTGTTTCTACAGAAGTCGCATTTGCTGCGACTAAGAATGGCGAATGACGAAGAGCAGAATCAAAGCTATCGTATTTAATGTTGATTAATGTCTTAAATTCAGCAATTGGCGTAATGTTTAATTTTGCTTCGGTAACTATACCTAACGAACCTTCAGAACCAGTAATTAATCGGCTCATATCAAAGGTCTGTAAATCATCAGAAAAAATATGTTCTAAATCATAACCGGTCAGAAAACGGTTTAAACGTGGGAATTTTTCTAAAATAGCGTCTCGATTATCAAGGCCAATATCGATAACTGTTTTATATAATTTACCTACCGTGGTGTTTTGTTCAGCAATTACTTTAGCTTTTTCTATAGGCATGGGGGTTGTTGACATTTCAGTGCCATCAACAAGATAAGTTGTAAGACCTAAAACATGATCACTGGTCTTGCCATAAACCAAAGAGCCTTGTCCTGAAGCATCTGTATTTATCATTCCGCCAATTGTTGCGCGGTTACTAGTAGATAAATCGGGCGCAAAGAAAAAACCATAAGGTCGTAAAAAGTCGTTTAGTTGATCTTTTATTACACCTGTTTGTACTCTAACCCAGTTTTCTTCGACATTGATTTCTAATATTTCACGCATGTATCGTGATAAATCAACAACAATGCCAGGAGTTAGTGATTGACCATTGGTACCTGTACCACCGCCACGCGGGCCAAAAGTCAGTGATAAAAAAGGATCACGAGAGGCAATTTGCATAGCCAGTTGTATATCTTTCGCTGACTTTGGAAAGATAACACCCTGCGGTACTTGTTGATACACGCTGTTATCGGTCGATAAGCTCAAACGCGTTGAAAAACTTGCATCAGTATCGCCGTTAAAACCTTGCTTTTTAATCGTTTCTAAATAATTAGCGACTAATTCAGATGCGACTTGTTGTTGACTTATTGTTGCTATCATGACGGTGACAAATTAAGACATTTTGTAAATTATATCATGCTAGTAGCTAAGTTAAATTGAAGATTTTACAGTTTGTAACACTCTTTTTATCGATTTTGAAAGCATTACTTTTATACTGTTTATAAAAGCATCAAAGAGATATGGATATGAAGAAAATTGCATTAATCAGTTTGGGTTTACTAAGTTTACTACTGGGCTTAGTTTTTATTGTTGTACCTGGACCTTCGCTTATTTTTTTTATTGCTGGGCTTTTTTGTTTATCATTTTATTACCCTAAAGCGCGTGATTATTTAACCTTGTGTCAAAAGGCACTCACTAGGTCATGTGCTTATATTGATAAAAAACTTGCTCGCTGATTTAAAGGGCGTGTTGTCCTTTAAAGTAACAAAAATGCCAGCTAGTTGCTGGCATTTTTTATATTAGGTTCTTTATTTTAGCTAAATAAAGTACTTAGTCGGCTAATTTTTTAGCAAGATATAACCAAGTTTCTAATACTGTATCTGGATTTAGAGAAACAGAATCAATGCCCTGCTCAACTAACCAAGCTGCAAAGTCTTCATGATCTGAAGGACCCTGACCACAAATACCTACGTATTTGCCTTTTGCTTTAGCTGTTTGAATAGCCATTGATAATAGTTTCTTGATTGCAGGGTTACGCTCATCAAATAGATGTGCAATTAAACCTGAATCACGGTCAAGACCTAATGTTAACTGAGTTAAGTCGTTTGAACCGATAGAGAAACCATCGAAATACTCTAAGAACTCATCTGCTAGTAAAGCGTTTGATGGTAATTCACACATCATGATTACTTTAAGACCATTTTCGCCACGTTTAAGACCGTGCTCTTCAAGTAATTCAATAACGCGTTTACCTTCTTCAAGTGTACGTACAAATGGGATCATGATTTCGATGTTAGTCATTCCCATTTCGTTGCGAACACGTTTAATTGCTTCACACTCTAACGCGAAACAGTCACGGAAATCTTCAGAGATATAACGCGCTGCACCACGGAAACCAATCATTGGGTTTTCTTCTTCCGGCTCATATTGCTGGCCGCCAACAAGGTTTGCATATTCGTTAGACTTAAAGTCAGACATACGAACGATTACACGCTCAGGTGCAAATGCACAACCTAGTGTTGCAATACCTTCCACAAGCTTAGAAATATAGAATTCAACTGGCGATTCATAACCTGCCATCATTTCTGAAATTTCAGCTTTAAGCTCATCAGATTGCGCATCAAAGTTAAGAAGTGCTTTAGGATGAACACCGATCATACGGTTGATTACGAATTCTACACGAGCAAGACCAACACCAGCATGTGGTAAACGCGCGAAGTCGAATGCACGATCTGGGTTACCCACGTTCATCATAATTTTCATTGGTAATTCTGGCATTTCATCAACACGTGAAGTAAGTACTTCGTAATCTAAAATACCTTCGTAGATATAACCTGTGTCACCTTCGGCACACGATACTGTTACATCCTGACCTGCTTTAATTAAATCAGTTGCATTACCACAACCAACAACTGCAGGAATACCAAGTTCACGAGCAATGATTGCAGCGTGACAAGTACGGCCACCACGGTTTGTTACAATCGCAGCGGCACGCTTCATGATCGGCTCCCAATCTGGGTCAGTCATGTCAGTAACTAGGATGTCGCCTTGTTGTACTTTGTCCATTTCGTCAATTGAATTAAGTACACGAACAGTACCTGAACCAATTTTGTGACCAATAGCACGGCCTTCAACTACAACAGCACTTGTGCCGTTTAGTTGGAAACGTTCCATTACGTTTGCGTCTTCATTTGAACGAACAGTTTCTGGACGTGCTTGAACAATATAAAGCTTGCCGTCGTTACCATCTTTTGCCCACTCGATGTCCATTGGACGACCGTAGTGTTTTTCAATGATCACAGCTTGCTTTGCAAGTTCTTGAACTTCAGAATCTGTGATTGAGAATTTGTTTGATAGTGCAGAATCTACATCAACAATTTCAACTTGCTTGCCGTGTGATTCATCTGCAGAGTAAATCATTTGGATTGCTTTAGAACCAATGTTGCGGCGAACTACAGCAGGTTTACCGTTAGCAAGTGTTGGTTTGTGAACATAGAATTCATCTGGGTTTACAGCACCCTGTACAACCATTTCCCCAAGACCATAGCTTGACGTTACAAATACTACATCTTCAAAGCCAGATTCAGTATCAATACTGAACATAACACCTGAAGCTGCTTTATCTGAACGAACCATGCGTTGGATACCAGCTGATAATGCAACACCACGGTGATCATAACCTTGGTGAACACGGTAAGAAATAGCGCGGTCATTAAATAGTGAGGCAAACACGTGTTTGATTGCAGTCATAACTGAATCAATACCACGTACGTTTAAAAACGTTTCTTGTTGTCCTGCAAATGAAGCGTCTGGCATGTCTTCTGCTGTTGCAGATGAGCGAACTGCAAATGATACATCTTGAGATGCGTCGCCATGTAATTGGCTGTATGCGTCGCGAATGGCTTGGTCTAGGTTAGGTTGGAATGGTGTGTCGATAATCCATTGGCGGATTTCGGCACCGACTTTAGCGAGTGTATTTACATCATCCACATCCAATGTGTCTAAAATATCGTGGATTTTTGAGTTTAAACCAGATTGCTCTAGAAACTCATTGAATGCATCAGCGGTTGTAGCGAAACCACCTGGCACTTGAACACCAGCGTTAGCTAGGTTTGAGATCATTTCACCCAGTGAAGCGTTTTTACCGCCAACACGTGGAACATCTTGCATACCAAGCTCTTGATACCAGAGAACGTATTCTTGCACGGATCTTTCTCCATAAACAAATTGTAGTACTAACTGTGAGAGTTAAGAAAGAAAACCTTCTAAAAAGGTCGTAGTCATTCTACACTGGCAACAGACCTCACGTAAACCGTGAAGCCCCTATTTTGCAGATAAAGGTAATAAAAAGGTTAAATATGAGAACTGCATTTTATATCTCTGATGGAACAGCTATCACCTCCGAAGTCTTTGGTCATGCGACCTTATCTATGTTTCCTGTGGAGTTTAATCACAAAACAATTCCTTTTGTTGAAACAGAAAAAAAAGCAAACGAAGTTAGGAACTTAATTAACTCAACAGCTCAACGAGATGGTGAGCAACCTTTGGTATTTTTCACTTTTGTGAACCATGAATTAAGTGAAATTATAAAATCGTCATGTGCGGTATGTTATGACTTTTTATCGCAATACAGTGATAAAATCGCTCAAGAGCTCAATGTTGCCCCTGTACCAAAAGTACATAGAACACATTCAATGCATGAGAAAAGCTATGACTTTAGAATTGATGCGGTGAACTATGCGTTGACCAATGATGATGGCGCTAATATAAAAAATTATTCTGAGGCTGACATTATTCTTGTCGGCGTTAGCCGAAGTGGTAAAACACCTACTAGTTTATATCTAGCATTGCAGTACGGCATAAAAGCAGCCAACTATCCACTTACAGAAGATGATTTAGAGCGAGGCACCCTTCCTGAATGTTTAAAGGCCTACAAACATAAGCTATTTGGTTTAACAATTGATCCTGTTCGCCTTGCTGATATTCGCCAACGTCGTATGGCGAACTCTAAATATGCGTCTTTAAAACAGTGTCGAATTGAAGTTCGTGAAGTAGAAATGCTTTATAAAAAACAAAAGATTCAATATTTAAATTCAACACATCATTCGGTTGAAGAAATATCTGCAAAGATTATATCTGATACAGGTCTTGAAAGACGTAAGTACTAACTTTCTTTAGTATCGGACATTAAAAAAGGCTGCAAATAGCAGCCTTTTTTGTATAACTTATAAGTTACTTACGTGCGTCTTTTAATAAATCTGCGACTAAGAAACCAAGTTCTAAAACTTGATCAGCATTTAAACGCGGGTCGCACTGTGTGCGATAACGTTGTGCTAAGTCTTCATCAGATAAACCATACGCACCACCGGTACATTCAGTTACGTGTTGGCCAGTCATTTCAAGGTGAACACCGCCTGGGTATGAACCCTCAGCTTTATGAACTGCGAAGAACTGGCTAATTTCACGAAGAATGTTATTAAAGCTTCGTGTTTTATAGCCTGAGCTCGCTTTTTCTGTATTACCGTGCATTGGATCAGAGCTCCAAATTACTTTACGGCCTTCTTGTTGTACTTTGCGTACCAGTGCCGGCAGTTTCTCTGGAAGTACATCAGCACCCATTCTGGTAATTAATGTTAAGCGCCCAGGAATGTTATCTGGGTTAACAGCATCAATTAATTTAATAAGCTCGTCTGGGTCCATACCAGGGCCAACTTTCACACCGATTGGGTTTTTAATACCTTTAAAGAACTCGATATGTGCATGATCTAACTGGCGTGTACGCTCACCAATCCAAACAAAGTGTGCAGAACAATCGTACCAGTCACCTGATAGATGGTCTCGACGTGTTAATGCTTCTTCGTAGCCTAATAATAATGCTTCGTGTGATGTAAATAAGTCTGTTTCTTTTAAGCTTGGTGCAACTGTTGAGTCGATACCGCACACTTCCATAAATTCAAGGGCATCTTGAATTCTGTCTGCTAACTGTTGGTATTTCTCTTTAAGTGGGTTTGCAGCAACAAAACCCATGTTCCAACGGTTTACTTGATGTAAATCTGCTAAACCACCTTGAGCAAATGCGCGTAATAAATTCAACGTTGCTGCACTGTGATGGTACGCCGTCATTAAGCGCTGTGGATCTGGGATACGCGCTTGCTCTGTAAATTCAAAGTTATTGATGATATCACCACGGTATGAAGGCAATGAAACACCGTCAATCGTTTCGTAATCTGATGAGCGTGGCTTAGCATACTGACCTGCCATACGTGCAATTTTAACAACAGGGCATTTACCACCATAAGTTAAAACGACGGCCATTTGTAAAAGTGTTTTAAAGGTGTCGCGGATATTCGCTGCGTTAAAGTCACTGAATGACTCTGCACAATCACCACCTTGTAATAAGAAGGCTCTGCCCTCACATACAGCTTCTAGTTGTTTATATAAGCTACGCGTCTCTTCAGCAAAAACTAAAGGTGGTGCACTTTTTAATTGCCCCTCAACTGATTTTAGGGCTTCTTGATCTGGGTACTCTGGCTGCTGAAGTATCGGCAGTTTTCTCCAGCTGTCTGGGTTCCACGATTGCATGTTCTTTCCTCATTCCTAACATAGACCGTTAACGAAAACTAACTTATTGCAGGTACTAAGTTCAAGGACAATATTCAGCTATTTGTAATTATTTAGTTATTTGACAAATACTTTAGCTATGAATAATTAAAAATTAACGATTTAAACATTATAGAACAGTAAGTTACCTGCTGTGTATAGCGAACTTATATTACAGAATATATAAGAACACATCTTACTATTAGATAGCACTAGTGTAACCTCAGCTTTACGCTAGTTAAAAACACTTTTTATCACTAAGTTGAAATAATAAAAATACATGCTAAGCACTAATATATAAGAACACATCATACTTAGTTAAAGTTCTATGTAAGGTCAACATCTGGGTGAAATAAGTATTTAAAACAACAAGTGATAAGGTTAAACTTAGGGAATCTATTTGTAAGATGTGTTCCTATGAGTACTAAACTTGAAATTCGCAGTCAGTTTGATTTAGTTAATGAGTTAACCCACCTATTTTGTGATGAATTAAAACAGCTTGATTTTCATAAAGCGTCATATTATCAATTACCTGATATTGATATAAACGATGAGAAAAAAGTCCCTTCGGCAATACCTGTCATAAAAGTTGAAGGTGCTGATGCACAAAAACAAATCATTAATTCGTTTGGTGATTTTTATAAAAAGACGGGATTAAGTAGTCGAGTACTTAAAAGGCATCCTGGCTTATTAGTTCTTAAAGATGTTGATAAACAAAATATTACCGCCAGAATCAATCAAATAAACAAAGCCAAAGCTGATTTTAAAAATTGTGTGTTGGCTATCGATAATAACGATGCACGCTTTGAAGCTGTTCATAATGCTGTGCCAAACTTAATTACTTTAGCTGCCTATCGTAAAATTCACTATGAAACAGAGTCACCCTACTCTGTCCGTTTTACTTGGATGCACAAACATGCAACTAAAACACTAACGAAAAAAATGGCACTCGCTATGTTAGAAAAGTCTGCAAGTTATTCAAATCCAAGAATGATCGATCAACATTCTTGGCAAGCACTTGTTGCACAAGAACAAAGTCGTGTTGCAAGTTTAGGTGATAAAGAGAAATTACGAATTCGTAGACCAACAAGGGTAAGCCCACAAGTTAATGTTAGATACACGGCTCAGAACAGATATCATGTTAGTGCTGCTTTACCATTTATTTTGATAAACCCTGAACCCGATGTAAAACTTGGTACGTTATCTGATTATAAAAAACCACAAAGCCACCCTCGTAAAAGAGAATATGATTTCTTAGTAGATAGACTTTACTTAGAACAAGTAACAGATTGATTATGTTAAAAAGGCCACTTATGTGGCCTTTTGTTTGTAGTTAGTAGTATTAAAGAAATTAGTCTTCAACTATTTCTTCAATTTTATCTTCATCAATTAAAACTGCATTCTCAACAATGCGTTTGCCACCTTGTATTTCGATTCGTTTATTATGCTTATTTAGTGTAAGAATCTCATCACAAAATTGGTCAGACGGATGCATCTCGTAAGTGTAATCAATAATATTACCTGTTTTATCATCTTTAACGTTGGTAATGTTATATTCTGAAATTGCACCTTTCTCGATCAAATCTTTCATTGTTGTCGTCATATCACGACGCAATGCTTTCAATTTGTTTTCTGTTATTTCATCTGTCGAGTAGATTGAGCCGTACTTTTCCATAATTGATAAAAGTCGAAAATGGTAGGTTTTACCCGGTGCAGCATAACGCCATAAATGATACAAACGCAGCATCATCCAACGTGATAAACCACGCTTTAATTCTTGTGCACTATTAAAGTAATAACCTTTATATTCAAGATTATCGATCATGTTATGTACGAACGCATTTAAACATGCAACACATTTTACGTTACCACCTTGACCTTTCTTGCCACTAAAGTGCAGTGACGATAAAAAGTTCATATTCGATTCGTAAAATGAATCATCAATATCAGAATTGCGGGTGTCGGTTGCTGAATATCTAAATGAAAGTTTAGAACCTTGTAATGCTTCTAAAGATTCTTTAATTTGAGGATATGGCATCGACTGGCCAACAGCTTTCAGCTCTTGCGCCAATTCATTCATTGAAAATACAACCGCGTATTGAATACCCGATTTAAAATTAATTTTTACAATTTTACCTTTAGAAGCTAAACGGATCAGAGCTCGCTCGACTTTTTCTTCTCGGTCAGATGGCCAAACAAGATATTCAACATCTTCACCATCTTTACGAGTGCTCACTACCGCAGGTGTAATTTTTATTTCGCCATCATAAAGAATGCCGTCTACTTTTTCTGAGATTCTGCGTGTAACGATTGTTTTCTTTGGTGCTTCTTCAACCGGAAGCTTTTTATGACCAGAACGGACAAAACGTCCCCATAAATCATAATGATTAAATGTATTTGAGTAAGCTCTCAAACCATGAGCAGCATTTTCAATTGAAACTCGCACATCTTTGTTGTCTGTAAATAGTGCTAGACTTTCATTATCTATTGCACTTTCCACCCCGTGGATCTGCCCGCGTAATGTGTCGGGTAAGTTATCTACCGAGATGTTGACCTTTCGGCTCATTGTTCTTATTTCCAATTTTTCTTCGACAGTTAATAACAACACATAAAACTTAAAAAGTTAAATGTTTAAGTTAGTAAAAACTTGATCCGATCTCAATTAATTTCTTAGGATCAGATTTATACTAACTCTCTAGTAATTGCTAATTTTCAGATCAGATTTTTACTAAGTTATAGTTCATAGGTGGCGATTTTACTAACTCAGTTCAATTTATGTCCGGTGAATCTACTTTTTAAGGCTTATTTACACGACATAAATCTCTATTTTTTAAATCGCATGTGGATAAACCAAGTTTAAGTTAGCATAGATCTGATCTGTACCAACTATAGATCAGATCCGTACTAACTAAATGCTTAATTTTACCTGGGTACCAGTGTATAACTTTCTAATTTAGTTAGTAAAATTTTGATCTACACAGACATAATTGTGAGTAATTTGGTGATTAAGCTGTGCATAACTAAAAAGCCCATTTTTTACTTAGTAATAAGCTGATCTGTGAGTAATAAGAGATCTGATCTTAACCAAGTAAAACTATGATCTGCTATTTTATAAAATATTCAATCAAATCAGCTAGATATTACACTATTTTAGCATCTTAACCTTTTATACCTATATATTTAACCGATATTAAACTTACTTATTTATACTTAGCATAAGTAAAGTTACAAATTTTTATTAAATGTCTTATTAATTAAAGGCATGTCGTCTTAAATACTTGTTTACAGCAATTTGAATGGACATTATACTTAAAGCATAACTTTGAGGAAGAAAGTATGTCTATCAATAATAATGCGCTAGCCACTTATAGGTTACTAAAAGCGACAGCAGAAGTTGCTGAAAAATCGCTAGAAGGACGTATTCAACATTACCGTGCCCATCTTAAGTCTGAAGAAAAAGAACTTCGCACTTACACTCAAAAAGCCGCTGCTGATCTACTAGGTTGTAATAATCGCACCCTTAAAAGACGCCATGACAATGGTGACTTTGATGAATTGAATATCAAACGTGGCGCAAATGGTCACTATGCTTATACGTTAGTCAATATTTTTGCTATGGCAGATATCATGGATATCAAGCCAGATCACCGAACTCTAGATGATAAATTACAAGTTATTGTTATTAACTCACTAAAGGGTGGATGTGGTAAAACAACTAGTATGGTTAATATAGCCGCAGCTCTGGCTACCACCAATATTAAACGTTATCGCATTGGTATCATTGACCTTGACCCACAAGGTTCATCTTCAAGCTTTTTCCCACCAAGTGAACCAGATCCAATCACTGTAGGTGACTTAATGCGTGATTGTATTGAACTTGAAGATAATGAAACCTGGGATGAATTAGTAACAAGTGCATTTCTACGTACTCATATTCCTAATATCCGTATCTTACCTTCAGGTATGGATGATTTTTATTTTGAGCATGAAACGGCCACTTTACTAAAAGACAGCTCAAGCTACGATAAAACGCGTCATTACCACAAGTTATTAGAGAAAGTTATTGAACCGGTAAAAGATCAATTTGATATCATTCTAATTGACACCGCTCCTTCTCTTAACTTTATGTTTTATAATGCATTAATGGCTTCTACATCAATGCTTATTCCTGTTCATCCAGAAGCAGTAGACTTTGATGCCAACAATAAATATTTAAAACGATTAGGTGAGATATACCATACAGTTGCAGCCCTTGGTCACGAGGGATGGGATTTTATGCAGTTCTTAGTTACTAACTATGTGAAAGGCAATCACTCACAGCGTGATATCGTAAAAGATGTACGTAGTGCGTTCGGTCGTCAAGTAATGAGTTACCCTATAAATCATAGTTCTGCTATAACAGCCAGCTCATCATCATTTAATACCATTTTTGATCAAAAGACTTCTGACAGCTTAGCAAGTCGCGAGTCACTATTACGTGCTCAAGAAAATATCAAAGATGTGGTTGATGAACTTGAAATGTTGATCAGATCTAACTGGCAATCAACTCAATCAACACTAAATACAGCTAAGTAAGGTTAATAATAAAGATGGCTAAAAAACGTAAAAATGATACCAGCTTAGATCCTTTTTCAACCTCTATTGAAAGCAGCAGTTTAGATGCATTGCTTGAAAAAGCATCTGCCGGTGATGTAATCAGTATGCCTGCTCCTAGTGATCCTACCCGTCAAATCACGTTGGTATGTAAAGTGATCCCTAGCTCTGAAATTGAAGCTAAAACAAAGGTATACGGTAAAAACCGCCGAGTACAATCACTTCTAAACGAAAAGTCAGTTGCCGATATTCTACCTGCAATTGCTGAAGACGGTCGTAACCAGCACCCTGCCCTATGTTGGGATAAAGGTGACGAAATGCTTGTATTAGCAGGCTCACGTCGTCGTAAAGCCTGTATTTTAAGTAATTCTGATTACTTAGTATTAAGCTCTGCAGACTTTACAGATCAAGATGCAAAAATTCTTGCCGTTTCTTCAGATCAATACATTGCCCCGAGTTTATGGGAGCTTGGTCAAGCATATCAACAGACCCGTGATGAGCTTATTGCTGAAGGTAAAAAAGGCTCTTATCGTGAAATTGCTGCTATTGAAGGCGTGTCTCACACTGCAATTGCTGATGCAATCAAAGCTTATGAGAATCTTCCAGCAACAGTTTTAAGCCTTTACCCTACTGCAAATCACGTAGGTCGTGAGGTCGCTAAAAAGCTCATAGCAGCTAAAGAGCGAGACGAGCAAGCGTTTACTCAGCTTGTTGACGAAATCAGTTCTGATGCTGAGCTTGCGGCTATTAGCAGTGATGACAAACGCGCTTTAGCTATCACTAAACGCTTAACGGCAGAGCCAGTGTCGACTAGTCGCCGTGAAGCAATACTTGATAGTGAATTTGTTGTTGTACAGCGCAACATTAAAAGCGGTGATCTATCTGTGAAAATAGATAATAAAGTTATGACTGACAAACGCTTAGAGCAATTAACAAAGCTATTAAATAGCTTTAATTAGTTAGTAAAATAACGATCTATCACGCTTTTTATGTTAGTAAAAGCGTGATCTGTTCTCCTGTTTAGTTAGTAAAATAATGATCTCATTTGGCAATAATCATAAGATCCTCCCCTCTCAGATCACTATTTTACTAACTTATAACCCCTTTACAGCTCTTTTTTGGTTTTCCTTACATATCTTAGTAAAAAAGTGATCTGTAAAGCCCCTTCGTTGTTTATAAGTTGTTCATAACTTGTGCGATTGCTGTTTGTTAAATCAGCTTTTTATGTTTTAAGTCGATTTGCTGTTTTATAAAACACTTTTTTACCAACTTATCAGCTCCAACCAGTCCAAAATGGCTTATTAGTGCTTTAGCTCATCGCCGATAGATCATATACTGGCAGAATTATTTTTTGTTTTTACTGCCAAAAACTTTATGTCTGCTAACTTATCCAAAAATGACTTATTAGCTATCTTTGAGGAAATCAAACAAGAGCAAGAAACCCAGTTTCCTCTTTCTGAACGATTCATCAAACAGCTATTTAAGCCGCATGTGTTAAGTAAAGCTAAAGAGTATCACCAGAACGGTCAAATCAACTGGTTAGAACACAATAGTGATTTTAGTGTTATAGATGCATCTATGTTTGGTAATGAAGGGAATACATTTACCCAGCATATCGAGATCAGTAAATTACCAACTGGTTTTTCGGTCGATTCACACTGTACATGTGGTTCAAAAACAAAATGCCGCCACATCGCTGCAGTTTTACTTAAGTTAAAAATTGAACATTCAGGCAACTATGGCGAAGATTATATTATTAATGATTGGTTTAGTGAGCTTAAAACATTAAAGCAAGCATCGAATGATACAGCCAAACAAGTTCTACTTTTTGTTTTAGATGTTGAAAAATCGGTTGTAACATTAACGCCTAAAATAGCTAATTACGATCCCGAGCATAACTATACCCTTGGCCGCAATCTTACTGAACAACAATTAAATAGCTTTGTTACACCAACAGATTTACTAGAGTCTGATTTTCGACTTTATAGTTGGATCCGCTCGCAAAATGCCCTTGGTAAGTTAGAGCTTAAAGGTCAATGGGGGTTTGCGGCCCTGCAACAACTTATTGCCACTCAGCGTTTATTTTTAGGTCGTTCTCGCCAAGCTATTAAAGCAGATACCATGCAAGCACTAGAGTTTGATTGGAAACAAAATAAAGATCTAACCTCATTGAGCATGACACTCGCAGGTCAAGATAATTGGTTATTATTAAAAACAACACCGCCTACTTACCTTGACCCTGACAAGCTAAAAGTCGGTCGCATCAGAACACCTTTAACTGCTGATGAAATTGCCTTACTAGCAAATATGCCTGCAATACATAGTGAAAACTTTGATCGAGTCTATCAGCAGCTCAGTGATAATTTTGGTGAAGGGGTAATCCCTCATGCGTACAAAGAGAATAAAATTTGTAATGCGCGTAGTGTTTTTCCTGTCATTAGCTTAAATAATGATGAAGGAACTATTCGGTTATCACTTAAGTTTAATTACCAACGTTCTTTGTATGATTTAAGCCAAGCTCCTGCAGAGATTATTAATCAATCATTCGAGAATACCGTTGTAAATGAATTAATTAACCTTGGTTTTGAGCTTTGTAAAGGGGCTTTACAAACTGATTTTATATTTAATAAACAATCAGTTATACATGAACACTGGTTAAAGTTTGAAATTATTCCAAACTTGTCAAAACGCGGTTGGAAAATTAACGACGATCTAAATGTAGGTAAAGCTTTAAAGCAACTTTCACTTCAAGTACAACGCGGCAAAGGTCACCAAATAGTTAGTAAAATAGTGATCTCTGGTGTTAAGACGCAGCAGCTTTTCACTACTGATGATAAAAACTTTCAATCCCTTAACAGGCAAAGTGAGCAGTTCTTCTATTTTAATGTAGGCAAGCGTTTCGCTGTTATTAATAAAGCTGCCATAGCGCAACTAAATGAATACCGTGAACGTTTTGAACACATAAAAACACGTGATGAAATTTTAATGCCGCTGTCATTTTTACCACAATTAATTGAGCAGACAGCCATTAAAGTGAATATTGTTGATGATACGCTTGATGCCTATTTAGCGGAATTAAGTCATTCGCAACAGTTAATTAAAAAGTCCGATATTCAAGGGTTAAACAAGGGTGTGCAATTGCGTGAGTATCAACAACACGGTGTTGATTGGCTCAACTTTTTAAAACGACACCAACTAGGTGGGATTTTAGCTGATGACATGGGGCTAGGGAAAACCCTTCAAGTTATTGCCTTTTTGGCAAACGCAAAGCAATTACCTCAGGCAGGGCCAACTTTAATTATTTGCCCTACCAGTTTGGTTGGAAACTGGCAAAGTGAAATTAATAAGTTTGCCAGCCATCTTAAAATTACTACCGTGTTTGGTGCTGCTCGCAGCGAGCAATTGCAGCAGTTATCACAGGCAGATTGTATTTTAACGACCTACCCTTTACTTAAACGTGATATCGCTTTTTATTCACCGCTGTATTTTGAAAATATTATTCTTGATGAAGCGCAATACATTAAAAATGATGCTGCGCAGGTTTCGCGCTTAGTTAAACGGCTTAATGCTGACTTTAAGTTATGTTTAAGTGGCACACCTATCGAAAACAACCTCTTTGAGCTTAAGTCCTTACTTGATTTTGCCATGCCTTCTTTACTTGGCTCACAAGCTCATTACAAAGATTATTTCCAGACGCCGATTGAGCGTGATAACGATGTACAGCGTGCTGATGAATTGAAGTCTTTGATCATGCCATTCATCTTACGCCGCACTAAAGCACAGGTTACTCAAGAGCTACCAGAAAAAACTGAGCTAATTAAAGAATTTGAGTTTGAGGCAAAACAAAAAGAACTCTATAAAGGAATTACAGAATCTCTTGAGCAAAAGCTTGTCGATTTATTTGCTCAGCAAGGTGTGCAAAAGAGTAAACTTGCGTTTTTAGATGCGTTATTAAAATTACGGCAGATTTGTTGTCATCCAAAACTGATTGATCCAAGCTCTCAAGCTGGCAGCGCCAAGCTTGATTGGTTGTCTAAGCATTTACCAATTATGCTCAGTGAAGGTCGTAAGGTGATTATATTTAGTCAATTTACCATGGCGCTTGATGTCATTGCTGAACGATTAAATGAATTGGGTATCAGCTTTAGTATGCTCACAGGTCAAACGCGCCATCGCGATAAAGTAATTGCTGAGTTTACCCAGGGTGATACCTCTGTATTCTTAATTAGTTTAAAGGCCGGAGGAACCGGTTTGAACTTAACTCAGGCCGATACAGTGATTCACTTTGATCCTTGGTGGAACCCTGCCGTAGAAAAACAAGCAACAGATAGAGCCTATCGAATTGGCCAAACTAACCCTGTGTTTGTTTATAAATTAATTATGGCCAACTCAATTGAACAAAAAGTATTTAAAATGCAGCAGCATAAGCAAGCACTTGTTGATGCATTATTCACTGAAAAATCAATGAGTTTTACTCAGTTTGATGAAGATCAAATGCTTGCTCTGATAAAAAATTAAATTTTTTGAAAGTTTTTTTGAACTAATCAAATTTTAGGGCGTCTATTATTATGCTTGTTGTTAAATTGCAGTTTACATAAGCATTATGTTGATTTCCCATTTGGTTACTAAATTTTAGTAATGTTAGAGCCAGCTCACCTTGAGCTGGCTTTTTTTATGCCTGCTCCCCTACTCTGCCGAGTACTAATTCGTTATGATGATGTGTCTTCAAGTTATTGAGTTTTCGTTATGATTACAGAGCTAATTGCACAGATTAATTGGCAAAGTGTGGTACTTGGTGGTGCTGTAGGTGCAGTTGCAAGTGGTGTTATTTTTGCCTTGCAAAAAAGTCGCTTAAAAAATCAGTTAACCGAGCTGCAAAATAGCTATCAAATCCAGCAAAGCAATTTAGAGCAAAAGCAGCTGCAACTGCAAGAAAGCCAACTTTCGCATTCACAGTTACAGCAAGATTACGCTGAACAGCGTGATGAATCGCAACATTTTAAAACCCGTTTTGTAGAACAAGAAAAACAAGCGCAACAATACAACCAATTTTGGCGTAGAGTTGAAGCCGAACTCACTGAAACTAAAGCGGCTCTTAATCAGCGAGATGTTGAATTAAGTACCTTACGCAGTACGATAGAGCAAAAAGAGCTGCACTTTAAAGAGCAGCTTAGTCATATCAAAGAGAGCAAAGAGCAACTCAAAAAAGAGTTTGAAAACCTCGCTAACCAAATCCTTGAAGAGAAGTCTCAGCGTTTTAAAACTCTAAACCAAGAAAGCATCGAACAACTATTAAAACCGGTTCAGGGTGAGCTAAAAGGCTTTCGCGATAAGATGGAATTGATCCACGTTGAAGATCTTAAACAACGTGCTGCGCTAAAAACAGAGTTATTGCATTTACAGGCTAAAAGCCAAGCTATTACTGAGCAAGCAGATAGGCTGAGTACAGCACTACAAGGACAAAAGAAAACCCAAGGTAATTGGGGAGAGTTAATGCTTGAAAATGTACTCGACAGCGCTGGGCTGCGTGCAGGTGTAGATTATCAACGTGAAGTGTCGTTTAACACTGAAGATGGTCGTCTACGCCCTGATGTTGTGGTGTATTTACCCCAGCAACGCCATTTAGTTATTGATGCTAAAACCTCTTTAAACGCTTATACACGCTATGTAAACGCTGATACCGAGCTTGAGGCTCAGCAAGCGCTTAAAGAGCATGTAGCGGCGGTGCAATCACGTATTAACGAGTTAGCAAGCAAAGCCTACGATAGGCTACCCGGTATTAACTCACCTGAAGTGGTGATCATGTTTGTACCGATAGAGTCGGCTTTTGTTGAAGCACTTAAATACCAAAGTGATATATATCAGCAGGCTATCGAAAAAAATATCTTAGTTGCAACACCAACGACGTTATTAACCAGTTTGAACATCGTAAAACAACTGTGGCGTTTTGAAGAGCAAACTAAATACTCAAAAGAGCTAGCCGCCCGAGCAGAGCGTTTTTACAACAAGCTCAATGGTTTTCTAACCAGTATGGAAGGGGTTGGTAAGCAATTAGACCGCGCCAAAGAAAGCTACGATAAAGCGTTTTCTCAGCTGTATCGTGGTAAAGGAAACTTGATTAAGCAGGCCTCTGAGTTCAAAGAATTAGGGGTTTCTGTTCAAAAAGAATTACCCGCGGAAAGTGTTGAAAAAGCCCAATTAGAGTTAGATTAAATGAGATGTAAAAGATCCACCTTCTAAAGAAGGTGGCTTTGCATTAGCCCCCTAGAAGGGGGCGTTGTTTACTGGAGTGTTAACTGCGCCTGCTCTTGCACCTCTTCCTTTTCTTGGTGCCTGACATACCGCCTTATTATTTCTTCATTTATCCCTACAGTATCTACAAAGTACCCTCTCTGCCAAAAATGGTTTCCCCATAACTTGTTTTTCCTTAAGTATGGATATTTGCTAAATAGCTTTAACGCTATTTTTCCCTTTAAAGCACCCATTAATTTCGAGACTGATAACTTCGGCGGTATCTTTACTACCAAATGAACATGGTCAACCTGCACATTTAACTCGACTACTTTGCACCCTAACTGCTCACAATAAACTTGTATGCACCTGTAAACATCTCTGCCTACTTTGTTCTTCAATATTCTGAACCTATACTTTGGTGTCCAGACTATATGATATTGACATCGCCAATACACATGCGATGCTTTCTCGTATCTACTCATGTTTTTTCCTTATATGACTTCGCTAAAAATCAAGTAAGGAATTAACATGAGTATTTTTTCAGGCAAAGCCTAAATGATGATAACCACCTACTGAAGTAGGTGGTTTAGGGCCGAAAACAAAAAAGCCAACATCATGTTGGCCTTTTTGTTATACCAATTCGCTTAATTAAGCAGATTGGTATTAGTTAATTAGTTCTGCTGAAACAATATCGTTGAGCATTAAAAAGTGGTTTAGAACAGACTCCTCAAGTTCGAATACTTGCGCTACTTTTTCGCCACTTGCTGACATCCCCGTTTGCGCACCTGCAAACTCTATATGTAACCCTAAACGTTTTAGAGTTTGGGCATCGTAACTATACATAGCTGAATCACGTTTCTCGGTAATGCCTGGCATCATCCCTATGATAGTAACGGCTTGTTCAACATTGATGATATCGAAAAATTGTCGCTCTGCGGTTTGCCATTTTGCAATATAGCTAGCAACTTCAGGAGGCTGTTCCATAGGCACGTATAGTGGCTGTAATGAGCCGCCATGCCAGCCTATAACGGCTTGCTCTTCAACAAGCACATGTGGACTTGCGGTAAGTACATAATTAGCGCAAGACGATGCACAAAGCTCGCGTACCACAACATTGAGTTGATACTCATGCACTAAGCCACCTAAATGTAGGCCGGCCATAACGTCGCCGCCTTCACTATTGATCACTAAGGTATCTATTTGGTTACGGCTACTAACTAATAGTTTTTCAAACTCTTCGACACTTTTTTTGGAAGTTTCGCCTTTGTAGTAAATTGTGCCCGGCGATATCTCACTGATTTCATTCACTGCATGCTCTGTTGTTTTACAGCCAACAAGCAATACTGTCAGTAATAATAATAAACGCATTAACAATGCCTTAAAGTTTTGTTTCTATACCGCGCTCAGTTTAATAATATGTTATTAACGGACTGCGAAAATCGCATAGTACGATTTTTTGCTTGAGAAATAAATCCAGTTATTAGGAACAATTGTATGAATATTGGAATTTACATTTATGATGATGCTGAAGTACTCGATTTCTCAGGCCCATTTGAGGTATTTAGTACTGCCAAGCGTCTAGCGGATAATGACTGGCAAGTGAGTTTAATTGCTGAAAATGATAGGCCTGTACTTGCCCGCGGTGGTTATAGTGTAAACCCCCATTACAGCTTTGCTGACTGCCCTTTGCTAGATCTACTTGTTGTGGTTGGAGGTGATCATACACGAGAGCTAGAAAAAGCAGAGGTTATTGCTTGGTTAAAAAACACAGCCACTAACACCAAGCGTGTTGCGAGTGTTTGTACAGGGGCGTTTTTGCTAGCTAAAACGGGGCTTTTAAGTGGTAAAAATGTCACGACACATTGGCAAGATCAACCTGAGCTGGCTGCTATGTTTTCTGATCTCAATGTGATTGCAGATACTCGTTGGGTCACTGATGGTAAGTTTACCAGCTCAGGTGGTATTTCTGCTGGCATTGATATGAGCTTGGCTTTAGTCGCTGAGTTTATTAGCTACGAACACGCCTTGTTGACTGCTAAACAGATGGAGTATCAATGGCAGACTTTATAATTTTTCAGCAATGTAGTCGGTTATAAACTGTTTTAAACAGGCAGCCTTTTTACTCAGTAAACGTGCGCTTGGCCAAATAGCATAAATATCGCGGTTTTCGCCTCGCCAGTGTGGCAATACTTGAACTAGTTGCTGAGATTTTAATTCATCTATTACCTCAAACCGAGGTAACAAAGCGATACCTTGCTCATCACAAACTAAGTATTTTACAAATCCAGTGTCGTTAAAAGTGCTCGCAAATCGGCACATATGGTTATAAGTTGCATCCGTTTGTGTATTGCTCAACTGCCATTTATTTCTTAGTGTGGTGCCAATTAACCTATGCTGTTTTAAATCAGCTGGCTCTTCTAAGGCAGGTGCCGAATCAAGGTATGCTTTAGTGCTTACAAATAAAGTATCAACACTGCCTAACTTTTTTTGATGAAGCATAGAATCGGCCTGTGGCCCTACTCTTATCGCTATATCAGCTTGGCTTTTACTCAGATCTTCTAGTTGATTATTAAGCAGTAGCTCAAGTTGAATATCAGGGTACTGTTTAGTGAATGCGAGCCACATCGGCTTTAAGAAACCATGACTAATATTCAGAGGTGCTAAAACTTTAAGCTTTCCTGACAATTGTGCTTTTTGCTCATTAAGCTGGCGATGGGTTTGTTCAAATTGCTCAATTAATTCAACATAACTTTGAAAATACACCTCCCCTGCTTGCGTTAACGTGCATTGCCTTGCTGAGCGGTTTAATAGCTGCTCCCCAAGGCGTTGCTCAAGTCGTTGCAAGCGTCTCGATACAGTTGCGGTAGGCAGCGACAAGCTCTCAGCCGCATTACTTAGGCCGCCTTGTTTAACAATCTGTATGAATAGAGCAATATCGTCAATCATGTTCTCATTTATGCAATCATAGTTTGTTTATCTTGCTATTTTTATCACTTTTGTAATTAGTTATCATGTTTTTATTGAAACATTTTAGGATTATGTAATGGACGCAAAGCATTGGCATCAACGCTGGGAAAATAACGAAATTGGTTTTCACGAGGGAGACGTTAATCGTTATCTAGATCAGTATTTTACTAACTTAAATTTACAGCAAGGCGATACTGTTTTTGTGCCACTGTGCGGAAAAACTCACGACATTCATTATTTGCTAGCGCAAGGTATGCGTGTTGTAGGGGCTGAGCTTAGTGAAATTGCCATTAAGCAGTTATTTGATGAGTTAAAGCTTGAACCCGAAATTAGCCAACATGGCGAACTATTACGTTACCAAGGTGCAAATCTAACCGTTTGGGTAGGTGATATTTTTGCGCTTACCGCGAATGAACTTGGCACTATCAACGCGGTTTATGACCGTGCCGCTTTAGTTGCGCTGCCAAAGCCGATGCGCATTCGATATACCCAACATTTACTAGAGTTGACCAATAAGGCAAAGCAGTTAGTGGTGGTATTTGAGTATCAGCAAAGTGAGTTTTCGGGCCCGCCGTTTAGTGTGGTCGCCGATGAGCTACATCAGCACTACGATGCTTTTTATCAACTAACATTACTGTGCAAAGAGCCTCTAGAAGGTGGCTTAAGAGGGCAAGTCCCCGCCATGAACGTTGCTTGGCTTATAAGTTAGTACTTACAAACTAGTGGTGTGTAAATTCACACCCTAGCTGTGCGTTTTTGTGGCTAGTTATTGTATCTCTGTGCGTGCACTATAGATATACCAATCCGCAATAATACTTAATCATTTTGAGGGATTAAACCTGTCGCTACCTGCGTTAAAAATTTCTGAGTTAGAACAACTAAATAACGAAATTTTTGCCTTGCTATCAACGAGGTTTCTTTGCCTCAAAATAGACTACTTAATTAAGCGAATTGGTATGAAAAGCATATTTAAGGAGCACATTTATGCAAAAGCCACGCGTTTTATTTGTTTCTCATGGCGGCGGTCCTATGCCTTTACTTGGCGATCCAAGTCATGCTGATATGGTCACTTGTTTGCAGGCTATTGCCGCAAAAATTAAAAAGCCGTCTGCTATTTTGATGGTGAGTGCGCACTGGGAAGCGAACCCAATTAGCATCACTTCGAGCGCTGCTCCAGAGCTAATTTATGATTACTATGGTTTTCCTGAGCCTGCTTACAGTCTTGAGTACCCAAGCCCTGGCGAACCAGCCCTTGCCGAAAAAGTACATCAAGCATTGGCAAAGGCTAATATCGATAGCACATTAAACCCATCTCGTGGCTTTGATCACGGTATGTATGTGCCTTTGAAAATTATGTATCCAGAAGCAGATATACCTTGTGTGCAATTGTCGTTACATCCAAGCCTTGAGCCAAGCTTACACCTAGCGATAGGTGAGGCTTTACAACAGCTTGATTACGATAATTTATTGATCATTGGTTCTGGCTTTACTTTTCATAATATGCGCGCATTTTTTACGCCTGAAACAGCTGAAATTAAAGCGCAAAATATGGCTTTTGAGCAATGGTTAGTCGATGTATGTGGCAATACTGAGCTGAGTGAGCAGCAGCGACAAGCTAAGTTATTAGAGTGGCAAATGGCCCCAGCGGCGCGTTTTAGTCACCCTCGTGAAGAGCACTTATTGCCGTTACATGTTTGCTATGGTGCGGCGATGCGCCCTTGTAGTGATATCTACGAACTACGTATTGCCAACAAGCAAGCCAGTATGTTCTTGTGGGACGATTGAGTTTAAGTTCAACCCCCCTGATAACACGATAAAAGCTCAGATTTTATAAGTTTATTTTGGTACGCTAGGTAAGTTAAAACCTAGGAACAACAAAATGAACTTAATAAAAACATCAACCCTTGCGTTTGCTGTGGTTGCGGGTTTAGGTTTGCAGGCATGCTCAACTACAGAGCAAGCTAGCACGCCATCAGCAACAGTGAACGCAACGGCTAATCCGCTCTCGCTTGAACAAATTTATAAAGAAAAAGACTTTAAAGCTGAGCGTAGCACCTATTTTACATGGCTCGATGATGGTACTGGTTATACGGTACTTGAAGAGCGCGAAAGCGATAAAAACAACCAAGACGATAAAGCTAAAGACGATGAGCACGGCGTTAAAGGCAATGATATTGTGTTTTATAACGCCGATGGCACGGGTCGTAAGGTACTTGTTAGCTACGAAAAATTAATTCCCAAAGGTGAGAAAGAGCCACTCACCGTTGAAAGCTACCAATGGTCTAAAGATGGTAAATGGCTGATGGTTTTTACCAATGGCGAGCAAGTGTGGCGCTCACGTAGCCGTGGTGATTTTTGGCTATTAAACCTCGAAACTGATTCGCTGTATCAGTTAGGTGGCGAAAACATCGAAGCGAAAAAGCTGATGTTTGCTAAGTTCTCACCAGATAGCTCAAAAGTAGCTTACGTGCGTGATAACAACATCTACATGGAAAAAGTCGGCAGCAAGGCTGTGACTGCTTTAACCACTGACGGTAACGACACCATTGTTAATGGTAATTTTGACTGGGTATACGAAGAAGAATTTACCATTCGTGATGGTTTCCGCTGGAGTCCAGACAACAAATCAATTGCCTATTGGCAGCTTGATACCAGTGGTGTGAAATACTTCACCATGATCAATAACACTGATGATCTCTACCCTACCCTTAAAGAATTCCCGTATCCAAAAGCCGGCGAGATGAACTCTGCGGTTAAAGTGGGGGTGGTTAGTCTTAGCGACAAGAAAACCCGTTGGGCTGAACTAGGTGGCGATAATCGTGATCGTTATATCCCACGTATTAGCTGGGCAGGTACTGGTGAATCTTTGATGATCCAAGATCTTAACCGTCCGCAAAGCCACAACAAGGTTTGGTTATTCGACTGGCAAAAACAACAGCTGACTAAAATTCTTGAAGATAAAGACGATGCCTTTATTGAGTGGTTTTATAAAGCAAACTGGTCAAAAGACGGTAAGTTCTTTATTTGGCACAGTGAGCGTGATGGTTGGCGCCATTTATACCGTGTATCTCGCGATGGTAAAACGGTTGTTGATTTAACACCGGGCGAGTACGACATCATTGATATGCTCGCGCTCAACGAAGATAAAAACGTTATGTACTTTACTGCATCACCGGATGATCCAGGCCAGCGTTATTTATTCCGTACCTCGCTTGATGGCAGCTATAAACCGGTGCGCGTAACGCCTGAGTCATTTGAAGGTTCAAACAGCTATTACATGTCTAAAGATACCTCTTGGGCAATGCATACCTTCTCTAAGTTTGGCACGCCACCAATGAAAGAGATCATCAAAGTAAGCGATCATAGCAATGTGAAAACCTTAGTTGAGAACAAAGCATTAAAAGAGAAATTAGCGACTGAGCAATTACCGACTCACGAGTTCTTTAAGGTTAATGCGCGCGATGGTGTTGAGCTTGATGGCTACATCATGTTCCCTGCCAATATGGATAAAAGCAAAAAATACCCAATCGTCTTTTATGTTTACGGTGAGCCATGGGGCTCAACAGTACAAGACCGCTGGGAAGGCGACAGTTACTTATACAAGTCGTATTTAACTCAGCAAGGCTTTATTGTTGCCTCAGTTGATAACCGCGGCACGCGCGCACCAAAAGGCAGAGATTGGCGTAAGTCTATCTACAAAAAAATAGGCTCTATTACCGTACGAGACCAAGTTGACGCCCTTGATGCAATGGCAAAACGTTGGGATGTCATTGATACCGACCGTGTTGGTGTATGGGGTCACTCAGGTGGCGGTAGTTCAACACTTAATTTGTTATTCCGCCATGGTGATAAATATAAAGTGGGTATTGCCTCAGCCCCAGTGCCAGATATTCGCTTGTACGATACTATCTACCAAGAGCGCTATGCGGGTAACCCAAATACCGATCCTGAAAGTTACGACAACACCTCTCCGATCACCTTTGCAAAAAACCTGCAAGGTAAGTTGCTACTGATCCACGGTACCGGAGATGATAACGTACACTACCAAGGTTCAGAACGTTTAATTAACGAATTAGTTAAGCACAATAAACAGTTCGAGTTTTTCTCTTACCCGAACCGTTCTCACAGCCTACGTGAAGGTGATGGCACTACCCTGCACTATCACACTATGATGGCTAACTTCTTCGAAAAGCATCTACTCAATAAGTAAATATGCTTTAGTTAAAAACCGCAGCTTCAACTTTAAGCTGCGGTTTTTTTATGCAAATTGTAAACCCCCGTTACACAAAGAAAGCGATTAGATGAAAGCTATCAAATGTTTGAAGCAAATTATCAGTGCTGGCAATGGCGGCTGCGAGCTATTGGATTATCGAGCGAAGTGTGTAATGAAAAGGGCCTTGTTTGGCCCTTTTTAGTTTCAAAACAAAGTTACAAATAGCTGTTAAACCAATCAACTAGCTCTGTTTCTAGTTGTTCTTTATGGTCCATTAAAAAGTGGTTGTCACCGTCATACACCACGAGTTTATGGGGGATATGATGCGCTTCTAGCGCTTTGGCAAATTGAATTGAGTTATCGACCGATACTCGTTTATCGTCACTGCCATGAATAAGTAATATGGGCACTTTAGGCGATAGCTTATCAACCCAGTTCATAACAGAGCGTGCTTCAAGCTCTGCTTGTTTGTTCTCTTTATAATTGGGGATACGACGCACATAGACGTTTTTTTCCATGTTAGGTCTAAACGTAAGCTCTTTGACTAAATCGGTCGCTCCCGCAATGGTTGCAATAGCTTTAACCTTGTTTGTGTGTTGCATCGCAAGGTGGGTTTGCATGCCGCCTCTACTTACTCCTAACATGCCAATGCGGTTTTCATCTGCACTTGCTATGTGCGGAATAAAATCAATAAGCGCAAGTACGTCATTAACATCTTTGCCACCAAACTCATCTAAATCATCATTTTTAGTTAATGTACCGCGGTATTGGCTGCCGATAACCACAAAGCCTTGCTCCGCTAAAGGAAATAAATTGCGCATCATTGCAGCAAAATAAACATTGCCAAAATTACCGTTACCGCCGCGGTTATAAATTAATACTGGGAGCTTATTCTTGGTGACTTTAGGTTTGATGATATATCCAAGCACCTCAACATTATCGACCTGATATTTAAAAATATGGCAGGTTAAATTCGTTTTAAAGTTATCGAACATACTTTGTGGAAAGATTTCTTCAAAGGCTTTTATGCGCTTGAAGTATGCTTCTTCGTTTTTAGCTTTGCGTTTATTCTTTTGCGCTATAAATTGGTGCCACGAATCATAGTCAGCAAAGATGCCTGTGAAGCAGTCTGTTTCTTTTGTGACGCGTTCATCATCGATAATTTTCGCTGCGCTAGTAGAAAAAACAGCGAGAGATAAGCAGGTAGATAAGAGTAATTTATACACAACAACATCCTTATTGGTGACTAAAAGTTACAAAACCACAGTAACTTAAATGATGGTTATTTGTACAGCATTAATTCAGTAAGCGCTCAAGCCATTCAATCACAACGTTATGCGTTGCTGTTTCGAAGCGAGATTTTTCGGGAATGTAGTAACACAGTTTTGATTCAACATCTTGGCTATTAAACGATGTTAGTAACCCTGCATCTAGGTAAGGTTGCACTAAGGTTTTTGAGCAAAAAACCACGCCTTTATTGGCGAGCACCTGATTTATACCAAACAGTTCTTGATCGAATGTTTTTACCTTGAAACATGAATCACTTAGGTTATTTACTTTGAGCCACTGCATTAATGGTGGGGCTGGTAGGGCATTATTTTTCCATTGGCTGGTGTATAAAGTAACCTGCTTATCAAGCCAAGGGGCGCTTTGTTGCGCGTTTGCCGCAAACATATCAAAGCGCTCATATTTGATGATATCTGCTTTGTTTACTTCCTCACTATTTCCTAGCCTAACAGGCAAGGTATGCAGTTGCTTATCTAAAGTTTCACTGGTTGATATATCAAGCTGTAAATGCGGTTTTTCGTTATTTAGCTCTTCTAAAGCGGGTATTAATCTTAGGGCTGCTAGAGATGATGTTGTGGTGATGCGTACTTGGTTATGTGCTTGGCTCAATTGTTCAATTGCCGCAAAAATAAGCTTAAAGCCGCTAGTTGTGTTTTGACTTAGGTACTCGCCTGATGCAGTTAAGGTAATCTTTCTCACTTCGCGATGAAATAAATCAGTATTCAAGCGACTTTCTAGATTAGCAATGTGGTGCGATACCGCTGTAGGCGTAATCGCAAGTTCAGCGGCGGCTGCTTTAAAGCTACCTAATCGTGCAGCTGACTCAAAGGCTTTTAAAGCTTGTAATGATATATGCATAGTTGAACCCGTCTAAATTTATAGATGAGTATAACTTACTTATAGTGAATTATAACTCGTTTGTTAAATGGCCCTCATTTAATGATGATACCAACACATTAACTAATGAGGTATTTACTATGACTACTCTGCTACACATTGATGCTAGTGTGCGTTCAGCTAAAAATGCAAATCCTAACCACGACTCAATCTCTAAAAATATTGCTAAGCAATTTGTAAATCATTTACAGCAAAACAATGCTATAGCTGAGTATATTTACCGTGATGTTGGGATTAATCCACCTTCATTTATTAACCAATCCTGGATTGCTGCTGTGTTTACGCCAGCCAACAAGTTAACGCTAGAGCAAAAAGAAGTACTGGCCGAATCTGATGAATTGATAAATGAGTTGGTTAAGGCTGACACTATAGTGATATCAACGCCTATGTATAACTATGGCATGCCTGCGCAATTAAAAGCATGGTTTGATCAAATCGTTAGGATCAATAAAACGTTTGATTTTGACTTGCAGCGGGGGGATTTCCCTTTGCAACCCCTGTTAACTGGTAAACGTTTGCTGGTTATTACCTCAACGGGTGAGTTTGGTTTTGAGGCCGGTGGTATACGCGAGAGTATGAGCCACTTAGTGCCGCACATTAAAACCTTGAGTAAGTATTTAGGGGTTCAGTATATTGATGAAATAGCCTGTGAGTATCAAGAATTTAACGACCAAAGACACCAACGGTCTTTGACTAATGCTTATGCTAAAGCAGAACAATTAGCGCTGAGATACGCCAATTAAGCAAACAACAAAGCCGCAATAAGCGGCTTTATTTTGTAATGGGGCTTTACACTAAAAATAGTGTTTAGTGTTATTCAACCGAAATGAATACTTCAACTTCTTCACTGCTTTTATAAAACTCAAAGTCAGTTTTATATGCTCGAATATGCGGGCACTGTTCATTACTAAAGTACTGCCAAACTTGACCCCAAACATCGATAACGGTTTGTGGCATTGCTCCTTTGCCACTAAAGCGAAGATAGTTACCTGTGGCGAGTGTCGTTTGTTCTATCTCTGGCAAAGTGACTTGCAGGTCAGTACACGCAAATACATCAAACTCCCCTGTGACATCTGATTCATAATGAGTGTACACGCCATAAACTTGGCTAGATGGCGCTAATTTGGGCGCTATGTCAGTGTAAAACTGCTGCCATAAGCCTGCAATTTTGGCACCTTCGCCACTCAATTCGTTTATATTGCTAGTGCGAACTTTGAGGCCAAATAAGGTCGTAGGGTTGTCGATATTGATGTGTGTTACTTGCTGATCCATTGCATTTATCCTTGCTTATTTGTTCCCGTTAAAATACCAGAGCATATGTGCTTTAACCTAGCCTTTTTTACTATTTATTTCGTTAGCTATCATTTTGTAAACGGCCTTTACAGCTTAAAAAACAGTCATGGCATCCTTATCAGCATCAGGTTAAGATGGGTAAAATAACAACAAAATCAGCGGGTGTTTAATGAATAAAATCAATGCGCTTATCTACTTTCTAGCCTTTAGTAGCGGCTTTTGTATTATGGGAATTGAGCTTTTAGGCGGGCGAATATTAGCGCCTTACTTTGGTAGTAGTGTGCATATATGGGGCAGTATTATCACTGTTTTTATGCTGAGCTTATCAATCGGTTATTTGCTTGGCGGCAAGCTCTCTACTCGCAACCCTTCGTTAACTAAATACGGTCTTATTTTCTTTGTTGCGAGCATTATGGTGGTGCCGATTGTACTATTTGCCGAGCCAATTATGACCTTTATTTTCACTCATGTTGAAGACAGCCGTTATGGCTCGTTACTGGCATCAACGGCGTTGTTTTTTATCCCTACAACAATACTGGGCATGATCTCTCCTTATTCAGTGCGATTATTGGTTACCGATCATGAAAAAAGTGGTCAGGTTGCCGGTGGTTTGTATTTTGTAAGCACCCTAGGAAGCGCTCTTGGCACGATTATTACCTCTTTTTATATGGTGCTAGCTTTTGATGTTAACGACATTATTAAAACCTTTGCAGCGGTACTAGGCGCGCTTGGTTTGCTTGCAATTGCTGTTAGTCAAATAAAAACAAAGGAGCGTACTGTATGTTTAGAGTCTTAATGATTTGTTTGCTCATAGTGCTGCCCTTTAGCGGGTTGGCTGAAGTAATCCATAAAGAGCGCTCGCTTTATCGCAATATCTTAGTTGAGAAGTCTGGCGACTTACTGTGTTTAAAATTCAACGAAAAAACTCGTAAAAGTACGCAAAGTTGTATGTATGAAAGTAAGCCTAAAAAGCTGGTGTTTAATTACACCAAAATGACCTTTGCAAGCCTACTATTTATTGATAACCCGCAGAATGTATTGATCATTGGTTTGGGAGGTGGCTCACTCTCTAATACTATACATGAGCTTTATCCTGAAGCGCGTATCGAAAATGTCGAAATTGACCCTGCAGTAATAAAAGTCGCCCGTGATTATTTTAGTTTTGTAGAAACCGATAATGTGACATCTAAAGTGCAAGATGGGCGTATTTTTATCAAACGCGCTGCACTTAAAAAGCAAAAGTACGATTGGATAATTCTTGATGCCTTTAATGGCGATTATATCCCTGAGCACCTTCTCACTAAGGAATTTTTTGCAGAAGTAAAAAGTATACTGGCTGATGGCGGCATTGTTGCAGCAAATACTTTTTCATCGAGTAAATTGTACCAGCATGAGTCGGCAACTTACTTTGATGTGTTTGGTGACTTTGTTAATATTGTGACCGATGAAAACTCTAATCGCATTATTTTAGCTGGCTTCGAGACTATGCCTAGCCAGCAACAGTTAACTGAGCGCGCCAACAAGTTAGCAAGTAAGTTAACCCCTTACGACGTTGATTTGCAGTTACTGCGTGAACATTTGTTTTATACTAAGGGTAATCAAGATTGGCCCGCGGATACCAAGGTACTCACTGACCAATATTCACCTGCGAACTTGTTAAATTATCAATGATCAAACACATCTTAATTGCACTTCTTTTATTAACGGGCTCTGCTGCTATGGCAGAGCAATCTTCTACTGCTCCTTTAACTGCAAGTCAGCAGCAATTGTCTAAACTACTGAGCCAATATAAAGGGAAAGTTGTGTTACTCGATTTTTGGGCATCTTGGTGTAGTCCATGTCGACGGTCGTTTCCTTGGTTTATAGCGATGCAGAACAAGTATCAACAGCAAGGGCTTGAAGTGATAGCTGTAAATATTGATGTTGAGCGCAGTGATGCCGATGCGTTTTTAGCTGAGTTTGCAGTGAACTTTACTATTATTTACGACCCTGATGCTGTTATTGGCAGGCAATACCAACTTAAAGGAATGCCTAGTAGTTTTTTAATCGATAAAGAGGGCTTAGTACGGTTCCAACATACAGGATTTGTTGCTGATAAATTAGACCTCTATGAAAGCCATATCAAAGAGTTAATTGCAAAATAGTATTATTCGTCGCATAACTTTTGCGGTTGTTCGCTTTTATAGAACATAGCTATCTGTTTTATTAATTGCATCAACATTTACTTAGCATGCTAACTACATTAAAATAGTTAGCATGCTAAGTAAATGGAGCGCATTATGTCTTCTACTCCCCCTTTTCACGAAACTCTTGATTTAACACTGTGCGGCAGTATGGGCCGTGTGCATCGTTTATGTCGCGATGCTGTAACCTTGGCGGTCGAGCCTTTGGGGCTTACTCAATCTCGTTGGACCGCGATGATGCACCTGTTTCATCTAAACCAAGGTTGCACCCAACAAGAGTTGGCAAATAGCTTGGGCATTGAAATGCCATCGTTAACTCGCACTATTAAGCAGCTTGAGCAACAAGAGATTATTGCTCGCAAAGCTGATGCAGACGATAAACGCAGTAAACGTCTGTACTTCACACAGCAAGGTCTACAATTGTTAGACACATTACAGGTGATTATCGCTGATGTGAAAGAGCACCTTTATGCTGACTTAACCACAGAGCAACTCGATACGATGGCGCATGGTTTAATTCAGATGGAGCAAAATGCCCGTCAGTGTATCCGTCATTATTCAGGAGATAAGTAACCTTATGACACCGGACCAAAAATTTGCCCGTTACGTAAAAATCTCTTTAGCGGGTTTTATTGTTTTATTTTTATATTTTGTGATTGCTGATCTGTACATGCCTGTCACACCGCAGGCCCGTGTTTATCACCCTGTTGTGCAAGTGACCCCGCAAGTAAGTGGGCGCGTGACTGACGTATTAGTCACCAACAATCAAGCAGTCGAAAAGCAGCAAGCCTTGTTTAAGATTAACGACGAGCCTTTTAAGCTTGCCGTTCAGCAGGCAGAACTCGCTTATGATGATGCGAAACTACAAAACCAACGTTTAGATAGCAGTGTTAAGGCAATAGAAGCTCAGCTTGCGGCAGCACAGGCAAAACTGCATGAACAAACGCTTTTATTTGAGCGCGGTGAGTCGTTATTGAAAAAGCGCTCTATTTCGGAGCAAGAGTACGAAACAATCAATGCGAACTACCAATCAAGCAAGGCAAATGTGGCTGCGATTGAAGCGAAGCTTAGCGAGGCCAAATTAGCACGCGGTAAAATAGGTGATGACAATTTAGCGCTTCGCCATGCCCAAAACCAGCTTGAGCAAGCGAAACTAAACCTGTCGTATACTACAGTGACAGCCGATACCGACGGTAAAACAGCCAACCTACAAGTAACACCGGGTACCTATGCAAATAAGGGCCAGCCGCTAATGGCGATTGTTGCTAATAAAGCTGATTTAGTGGCAGATTTTCGTGAAAAGTCTTTGGTTCATGTAGAAATTGGTAGCACTGCAAAAGTAAGCTTTGATGCGCTACCGGGCAAAGTGTTTACGGGCAAAATTATTAGCTTTGAAGCAGGTGTGAGTGATGGTCAGCTTAATGCAAACGGTTTGCTCAGTGCTACTGAAAGTAGTAATCGTTGGGTACGTGATGCACAGCGCCAACGTATTCATATTCAACTAGATGAACACCAGATGCTGGCTAAATTTCCAAGTGGTGCGCGTGCAACTGTTCAGCTTTTGCCTGACTCAAGCATAGGCAGCTGGTTTGCGAGCATGCAAATTCGCTTCATCAGTGTTCTGCACTTTATTTACTAAGGCAGGGTAAGTTATGTCAGTATTGCAACTCGATGGTAATGGTTTGCGCCAAGCGCTTCGCATTGCCACGGGCTCAGCATTAGGGTTTGCACTGGCAAAATTGATGAACTGGCCTAATGGCATCTTTTTTACAGTTTACCCTATGTTATTGCTCGGTTTAGTACCCGTGCTTAACATGCATATTATTCGTCAGTTTTACGCAGGCGCGGTGTTTAGTGCACTGTTTGTACTAGTTGTGCAAGGTCTATTTGCACACCTGCCTGTGGTTATGACGATGATGAGCTTTATCGCATTTGCTTTTTTGTTTTATCAAATGAGCCGTGGCGCTAACTTTTTATTTGGTGCCACAACGGTGGTGAGTTTGTCTATTCAATTGCATTTTTCGACTTACACCGGTGGTGGGGTAAGTATTTATCCGTTGATCATTAGCAATGCCGTTGCTGTTGTGGTTACTGTGGTGTTCTCGATGCTAATGCATGGTTTATTTCCTGATGTTGCACCACGCCAAGGTCGGGTTATGCCAGAAAAAGCAAAAGAAAGTGTGCGTCATGAAGTATTACTTTGTTCAACCGTAGCAACCTTGTCATTTGTTGTATTTCAGGTATTTGACTTACAAGATTCAATCTCAGCTCAAGCAGCGTCGGTACTGATTTTGTTTTCGTTATGCTGGAAAGCGGCAGGTATGGCTGCATGGCAACGTGCGATAGGTACATTGATTGGATGTAACTTAGCGTTAGTGGCACAGTTATTTTTGTATAACCATACCGATATTTTGATATTTCCGGCGTTAATTTTATGGATTTTGACTTTTATTTTTAGTCGTTATCAAATTATTGCTGGCGGTATTCCGGGTGTTGGTTTTGGTATTATCACCACATTTGGCATTTTGTTTGGTCAATCATTAGGGCCGGGCCAAGATCTGGTATACAGCGCGTTATATCGATTTTCGTCGGTGTCAGTGGCAATTTTAGTAAGTCTTTGTGCGGTCTATGTAATGCATCACTTACTTAATCGTTTTGAAGTAACTCGTCACCATACATTTGACTAGTAAATCATTAAAAAAGAGAGCTAATTTGAGCTCTCTTTTTTCTGATTATTTTCAATAATAGTCGGTAACGATTTTAGTAGGTTTTCTTGTTTGTTAACGACGCTCTCTACACATGTTTTTGAAGCGACATCAGCGACCCATGCCCCCCATTGTGAACTACCTGGTTCTTCACCTGGCGTTGCCCACCATCTAGCTTTGTAAAGAATTTCATTGTAGCAAGTTTCACTTCCTTGCGGGTAAGCGCTTCCGGCTTGCCAAGAATCAACAGCGTGGCAGGTGATTGGCAGCGCTGACAGCGTTATCATTAACGACGCAACAATGTGTGTTTTGAGACCCATCAGCGGCTCCTTGCAAATAAGTGAGATAGTATGAATATTATAGTATTAGTGGAGTTAACCATCAATTAACTTTGTTAACACGTTACACTTCTTTACAGTTTTGTTTGCTTTTTGAGCGGTCTGTTAACAATAAAGTTATATATCGATGTTTTTCCTTAATGCCTTTGTTTGTCCCCTTTTTGTTTTGCTATCCATGCGTTTCCGCTGAGAACTTTTGGTGGGTTTTGTAGCCCTTCGCTTTTTTTGTACTTGAGTAGCACTGATGATCAATTCTTTTAATCGATTAAGTGCGTCTTCTTTATTTAATTCTTGAGTTCGATGTGTTTGCGACTTAATGACTATAACGCCTTCTTTGGTGATTCGAGAGTCATTTAAATTAAGTAAACGTTGTTTATAAAAGTCAGGTAGCTTAGAGCGTTTTATATCAAACCGTAAATGAATAGCACTGGCAACTTTATTGACATTTTGTCCGCCCGCACCCTGTGAGCGAATTGCGCTAAAGTCGAGCTCCCATTCATCGATAGTGACAGTATTAGAAATAATTAACATCAGGTTCAGTTAGCTGTGATAAAAATGCAAGTGTAACATTTGTAATTAGCTGAGTATAATTGCCCTTTGATTCATGCTAGTTGCGACAAATATGAACGAAAGGAGATCCACATGAAAGCCCTACTTTTTTCAATCAGTTTACTTGCAATGAGTTTTTCAAGTCTCGCTGAAGATATAACTGAGAACCAATTACAGCGTTACATTAAAGCATTACCTGCTGTAGTTAACTGGTCACAAAACCAGCCAGAACTGAATACTGTTGACCTAAGTGGTATGCTAGGAAATGCAGATAGTTCGTCAGTTATGAATGCGTTAGGTCACATTAAAGAGCATGAGCTTTATACGGAGTTTGAAGCGTTAACCAAGCAATACGGGTTTACGCCAGAACAGTTAGTTACTGTTGGCTCAGAGGTATCAATGGCGTATTTAGAAAACCTTAAAGCGGGAATGTCAGAAGAGAACAAGCAACGTGTAAATCAAGCAATGAGTGGTTTACAGAGCTTAACGGCATCATCATCAGATGCGGGGACTCGCTCAATGGTGGGTGCTTTAGAAGGTGTTAAAGCAAGTACTGCAACAGTGGATGTAAGCGAAAGTAACGTTAACTTAGTTAAGCAATACATGCCGCAGTTAAAAGAATTGTTTGCAATGTTGCAGTAACAGCACAATAAAATAAAGAAAGCGGCTAAGTAGCCGCTTTTTTTTGCTTACTCAAATACCATCGCGTTTTTTAATTGCTGCTTTTGTTCTGCAGTTGGTAAAAATCCAGTTTGTACAAACTCATTAAGACTTGGGTGCCGCTCAAAGTAAATAATATCAAGGGCAAAACGATTCATGCCATATAAGCCACGATGGATCATATTTGCCGAAAATATAAGTAAGTCACCTTTTTTGAGTGCTACACGTTTACCGCGAGTCAATGAGTCACTATTGCGAGCACCCTGCTGCTCTAATCTAACTGCTAACTCTTCATCTGAATCCCAATTTTTATGACTACCCGGTATTAGCTCTATGCCCAGTTCATCTTCAAAAGCAACGCGGCAATGCAATACTTCAGGGCCGCAAAGTGCTGCCTTTTGCGCTTCAAGCTCTAAGTGATATTGCATATCGCGATGCCAATAGTTTGCTTGTTTGGGGTTGTAAGGATTAAAGAATAATTGAGTATTCATAAACTGAGGAACAGCAACAATGCCTTTAACCTGTTCTAATAATGTATCGGCACAGATAAATTCAAAAAGAGTACACTTTTCCTCAGTACTTAAACATGCGGCGCCAGTCAATCCTGAGCTATTAATCCCTTTCGATTGATAAAAGCCTTGGTTTTCTTGCAACCAATGATGATGAAATTTATCGAGAATAGGCCTTACCTTGCTAAGCTCACTCTCTGTGTAAAGGCCCTTTACTTGGTAATAGCCGTGTTCAGCAAAAAAGGTATTTTTCATTTTTTACCTTGCTAAAATTGTACGTATTTTATTACCAAGCTCAGGCAATACTTGTTGCTCAAACCACGGATTTTTCTTCAGCCAGATATTATTGCGAGGGCTTGGGTGGGGCAGTGGCAAGTAACTTGGCCAATATTCACGCCACGATTTTACTAACTCAGTTAAGGGTAGCTGCTTAGTGTGAGGCAAATGATATGCCTGCGCGTATTTACCTAAGATAATGGTGAGCTCAATATTATTGAGCTGCGCTAAAAGTTTATCGCGCCATGCTACAGCGCACTCTTTTCTTGGCGGTAAATCGCCAGACTTGCCTTTGCCTGGGTAGCAAAAGCCCATCGGTAAAATAGCAAAATTGCAGTCATCGTAAAACTCATCGCTCGTTACACCAAGCCAAGAGCGAAGCCTTTGGCCACTTGCATCATCGAATGGTTTGCCACTTTCATGTACTTTAATCCCCGGGGCTTGACCGGCAATTAAAATGCGAGCTTGTGGGTTAAATTGAATAACAGGGCGTGCCCCAAGTGGTAAATGCGGTTCACAGATCACGCATTTACTAACTTGTTGTAATAACGATTGAGTACTCATCAGTTAGTAAAAATATGATCTATGCTTGTTTTGACCAAACAGCTAACTCATTACCACTTGGCTCTATGAAGTGAAAACGACAGCCTCCAGGAAAATCAAACAAGGGCTTAATAATTGTGCCGCCGTGTTTTTCTACCTGCGCTTGAGTGTCTTTAATATTATTTGAATAAAGCACTAGTAGCGCGCCACCATTACTGGTTAAGCTAGTTAATGGCGCTTGATAAAAACCGCCATCAAGACCCGCTGAACCAGCGCTAAAAGCCGTGTACTCAGGGCCATAATCGGTAAATTGCCATTTAAAAACCTGATGAAAAAATGCTTTTGTTGCAGCTAAATCTTTGGCGGCAAATTCAACATAATTTAAGCTATGGTGGTTCGACATAATCTGCTCCTATTTTAAACTATTCTCAAGCGCCATAGCGCAATGAACTGCTGTACTATCAAGTAATGGTATTGAGGTATCGGATTGTTGTACTAGTAATCCTATTTCTGTGCAGCCAAGAATAACCGCTTCTGCACCTTGCTGAGTAAGATTATCAATAATGGTTAAATACTCAGCTTTGGATTCTGGCTTGATTATGCCTTTACATAGTTCATCATAAATGATGCGGTGCACTGTTTCACGCCCCTGAACATCAGGGATTAACACGTCTATTGCGAATTTATCTGCTAGGCGTTGTTTGTAAAAGTCTTGTTCCATAGTGAACTGGGTACCCAACAAAGCCACTTTTTTAAAGTTGTGTTGGATCAGGTTTTCACCAACTGCATCGGCGATGTGTAACAAAGGAATTGCAACGGCTGCTTGTACTTGCTCTGCTAGTTTATGCATTGTATTGGTACAAATTAATAAATAATCTGCGCCAGCAGCTTCAACTTGTTTGGCTGCTTTAATGAGTATCTCGGCCATTTGTGGCCAATCTTGTTGCTGTTGTAGCGCTGCTATGCTGGCAAAATCGAGACTGACAAGCACTATCTTGGCACTGTGCAGCCCCCCCAGTTTCATTTTAATGCCTTGATTTAAAAGCTGGTAGTAACTTTGTGTAGACTCCCAACTCATGCCTCCGATTAAGCCTATCGTTTTCATTGCAACTCCCTTTTTATTTACTTAACACCATATGATATTGCACAGAACAAAGCTAGCAGATCATTATTTTACTAACAGAACGACTTAGTTGGTTCTGTTTCAGTATTTAATACGTGCATGCAAATGATAACTACTATCTTTTCTGTTTGCTGGCGATATAATACGGGTTTTTCTTCTTGTGTTATTTTCTAAGGGATTATCATGCATTCTCAATCATTAGATGCAATGGCAGGCAATCGCCCTAAAAATACAGCTAAAAAGCGCTCTGTGAGCCTCTCTTATCGTGTCGCTGTGTTTTTGCGTTTTGTTGCAGCCATCATGGGGGGTTACGCTTTTACCAGTGTACTTATTTCATTATTAGCTGTGTTACTACCTCTTAATAAACTCGACAGCGTGCTGTTGACCACGACTCTTTCGGTATTTTTTTACTGTTGCGTGTTTATTTGGGTGTTTGCCGTTAAGTCTTTGAAGACTGTTTGGATCACTATTTTACTAACTACTAGTGGGCAATTGCTGGCCCTTTCATTTATTAAGGGATGGCTATGAAAGAGAGTTTTTTCCGTTCCATGACATGGCTTCATACTTGGGTGGGCTTATTGGTATGCTGGTTATTATTCTTGATATTTTTTGCAGGCACTATCAGCTTTTTCAAAGATGAAATCACTATTTGGGCTGAGCCCGAAACGCATCATGTAAAGCACCAAGTGCAACGTGTTCAGTCTCAAGCCGAGCAAATTAATTATGTGTTTGCGCAATTACAACATCAGGCACCTAATTCATTATCTTGGCGAATAAACTTACCTGAGCCGCGTAATCCTATTTTAAGCTATGGGTATGCTGAGCCTAAACAGCCAGGCCAGCGCCGAGCGCCTTTTAACTATACGCATTTAGACCCAAATACCTTAGAGCAATTGCCAGCGCCTCGCGATACAAAAGGAGGCAACTTTTTTTATCGCTTGCACTTTGATTTACATTACATCGACGTATTTACTGCACGTATAATTGTTTGTTTAGCCTCATTATTTATGCTGGTAGCACTGGTTACTGGCATCGTGATCCATAAGCGTATCTTTAAAGATATGTTTAGCTTTAGAGCAAACAAAGGTAGTCGTAGTTGGCTTGATGCGCATAATGTTTCGTCAGTACTGGCACTGCCATTTCATATTATGATCACTTATACAGGGATTATCACTCTCATATTTATGTTGTTCCCCTACCCTGCTGAAACTGTATATGAAGATGGCTTGAAGCAAATGTTTGAAGAAGCGTTACCCATCAACAAACGTGCAAAGCCTAGTGAAGAGCAGCGCCCCTTGATTGCAATTAACGACGTGTTGGATCAGATTTATACTAAGTCACCAAATGCCGACATTAGCTATGTGTTTGTAAGAAATGCCAATACAGCGACCTCGCAAATAGTGGTTTATTTAGCAACCGGTAAAGATGTTGTAGATAACGGACCACGTTATTTATTTAATGGCGTTACCGGCGAACTAGAAGCAAGTTCTGGTGAGGATTGGAGCGCTTCAGCACAGTTTTATGACTCAATGACCGCATTGCATAGTGGTCGCTTAGCGGAGCCTTTACTGCGTTGGTTGTATTTTTTCTGTGGCGTAGCTGGTTGTGCCATGATTGCTACAGGCTGCATTATGTGGGCAAAACGCCTTCGCGAGAGACTCAAAGCAGACCAAAAACCAAGCTTTGGCTTGAAGCTGGTTGAGACACTAAATTTGGCCACACTGATGGGCTTACCTTTTGCTACAGCAGCTTTCTTTATTGCTAACCGTTTATTGCCTTTAGAGTTAGCTGAGCGTGCCGATAAAGAAATACTCGTGTTTTTCTTAGCTTGGCTGGCGATGCTAATTATCGCTGTGAGCGGCCGAGAAAAACATCATTGGCGCTATAGTGCATGGCTTAATGCCATAGCCTGCTTTTTAGTGCCGGTGGTAAATGCACTGACGACTGATGGTAATTGGATCACGTATTTACTAACTAAACAGTGGGCTTTATTCGGTATCGATAGTGCGTTTATTTGTGCTGGGCTGCTGTTTTTACTACAAAGCAAAAAAATACCTAGCCATAAAACCGTGATAAATAAGGCTAAATCAAATAAAAACAGGCTGTTAAAGGAGCAACAAGGATGATGGAGTTACTGCAATTTAGTCTCTGCTTTTTGGGGTTTAATTGTTTTGCACTTGCAAAGTTCAATCATTTTCGTGATGTGTTTAAAAAGAAATTAACCGAAAAACAGCGGCATAGCTTTTTGATGAGTGGCTGGATCACTATTTTACTAAGTTTGCTGCTTAGTGTGCTTAATGATGGTGGTTATGGTGCTCTGCTGTTTTGTGGTTATATGGCATTAAGTGTAGTTATGCTCATGATTTTATACAGTTTTACCGTTTCTTGGGTGAAGTATGTCAGTGTATTAACTATGTCTGTTTTGCTGTTAAGTGGCTTTTCAGTGATGATTTTATAGTCTAGTTAGTAAAATGCTGATCTGATATCAACCGGCAATAATATTTAATTAATCGAAATGATATAAAAAAAATGGGTAGGCATTGCCTACCCAAGCAGGGGATTAAATTGGGGGATCACATGTTGCTTCAATTTAACGATGCATAGTTTGCATAATGTCCATTACAGTTGTGTTGCACATTCGTGATATTTCCAAGACAGTTGTAAAGCCCCTTTACAGGTTTTTATGGTCAACATAGATAAGCTCATCTGTTTTGAAGCCATACTGTTTAGCTGTATTTATAAAATCCTGCATTTGCTGTTCTGTTACAGTAGGTGTACGCGACAAAAACCATAAATAGTCTTTGTTGTAGCCTGTGATATAAGCGTATTGATAGTCCTGTTTGTCTAATTCAAACACCACGTAAGAGCTGTAAAATGGCCCAAAGAATGATACTTCGAGGTGGCCTATGTCTTGCTGCTCTGCAAACTTCGCCTTTCCTTCTGCTTGCTGCCATGCTTTATCTTCAACGCTGTAGCCTTTATTGATGACTTTTACAGTGCCATCAGGATTAATCGAGTATTGAGCAGTAATACCTTCTAAGCCTCTTTCAAATGAGTGATCCAGACGTGCAATTTCGTACCAAGTTCCTGTGTATTTTTCTAGTTCAAAATTATCGACGGGTTTGATGTCATCCGGCACGCCAGTACAGGCCGAAATAATCGCAGTAATAAATATAACCCCTAAAAGTTTTAATGATTTTTGCACGCTTATACTCCTTTTAAATAAACAAATTAATACGTTAATAGCGGTAATTAAGTTCAAGTGAGGTAAACTATGCCAGTCTAGAATAGTTATATTGAGAATACCATGAAGATTTGGGTTGATGCAGATGCCTGTCCCGTTGTTATCAAAGAGATACTTTTTCGCGCTGCTGAGCGTACGCAAACGTTTACCACATTGGTTGCGAATCACGCGATGCGAGTACCTCCTTCTAAGTTTATTAGCCGTTTACAAGTTTCTTCGGGTTTTGATATTGCTGACAACGAAATCGTTAAACGTATCGAGCCGAATGATTTGGTAATTACTGGTGATATTCCTCTAGCTGCTGAAGTTATTGAAAAAGGCGCACAAGCGCTTAACCCTCGCGGTGAATTATATACAACCGAAAATATTCGCTCCCGTTTGAATGTCCGCGACTTTATGGAAACAATGCGTTCGAGTGGTGTTGAAATGGCCGGTGGCCCGCCGCCATTAAGCCAAGCTGACCGTCAAAACTTTGCAAATAACCTAGATCGGATCCTAGCTAAAAAGCCATGAGTGAAGTTAATAGTGCATCACTACAGGGGTTTGGTGATGAGGCGTTTAAAGTCGCTGTTTATATTGAAAAGCGCCCGCCGATGCCTGCATGGCAACAGCTTGATCATTTGCATGCGATGCAAACAGGTCAGATTAACGAAATAAACCAAGCTTGTGGTAATGGTTGGCGTAAAGTTTTTAATGTATACAGCAAAGTGCTGTTTGCCCTACCAAGCGAGTTTTATGATTTCGCTAAAAAGGCGCCTGATTGGCAAACTTTTCGTGATGAACAACTGCTGCAAGCACATAGCCAAACCACGTTACTGTTCAGCCCGCCGATATTAAACAAATCAAAGCAATTACACATCATTGCTGGTCGAACTTATGCTAAGCAGCTTATTAATAACGGACTTTTGCATTGCCAATTAACTTGGCTTGATGATGAGTTTGCAATTAGCAAGTCTAGTAAAGTGATTGTTTGCCCTTATTTTGACTATCGCCAATTGAGCAACATTAAAATTGCGCGCTTAAGTCAATTGGTCGCTGATGTTGTCTCTTAGCTGCTACTTTATTGCGTTATTGGGTTAGCAAACTAAGCTTAAAAAACCAAAACTTTAATAGTTCACTTAATGAAAATATTGGTTGTAGATGATATGCCCCTTATGCGTCACGTGTTGATAAACATGTTACGTAGGCTTGATTATAATGACATAACTGAGGCAACGGATGGTGCACAAGCATTTGACTTACTAGAGAAGCAAACCTTTGATCTAGTAATCACTGATTTGCATATGCCTAAAATGGATGGCAGATGTTTGCTGAACCATATCAGAGAAACGCCCACGCTTGCTAACTTGCCAGTACTAATGGTGACATGCGAAGACAGTAAGCAAACCGTCAATGAGATGATTACCGCAAGAGTTAACGGCTTTATTATTAAACCTTTTTGTTTAAATACATTGCAAAAGCAGCTGAGCCGAATTGTTAAACCTGATTAATGAGTTAAGAGCGATGTATAAGCATTTAACACTATTTAGTTTATTCACAGTCAGCACTGCAGTGGCTAGCACGGAACAACTGACTTTATATACCGAAGTGTTTCCTCCTTACAACTTTATGCAGCACAACCAACTGACCGGTATTAACACCAAAATCATGGAATCTTTGTGCGAAAAAGCCAAGCTAAATTGTACGTTCAATGTATTGCCTTGGAAGCGAGGCATGTCATTGACAATGAGCCAACCGCATACAGGAATATATTCAACATCGCGTACCGCAAAACGAGAAAAACAATTTTATTGGGTTGGGCCATTGGTCTCAGGGCACTCATGTTTATATCGTTTAAATGAGCGTAACGACATTAAAGTAAGTAGTACAAAGTCGTTGCAAAACTATACTATTGGCGTATCGCGTGGTGATGTTTATCAAACAGTTCTTGCTGATTTTAATCTTACTGAGGGCCAGCAGTTTTTAACCTATTCAAAAAAGTTTGAAGAGCTAAAGATGTTTAAGCAAGGTAAGCATGACTTGCTGATTGGCTCGTCACTCACCCTAACATCGCAACTGATGAATGTAGGTATGAGTCCTCAGCAAGTGACTCCGGTATTTGAGCTAAAGCACCCTGCTTTAGTGGGGAATTATTTAGCGCTTAACAAAAACACATCGCCCGAGGTAGTTACCGCGCTGCAAAAGGCGCTTGATAGCATGAAGCAAGAAAACCAAATTGCGGCGATTATTGATCAGTTTGTCGCTGGGAACATAAACTCAACTGGTGAAATTTCACCAGTTGCAGAGCAATGTCTGAATGGTTCTGCTATTTACTAATTTGGCTTTGTTTAAGGTAAATTGGCTGCGGTTTTGGTATTTTTTGAAGTCAATCGTGTTTTCTCGCGCTCGATCGCAAAGCCATTGCCTGATCTTTAATTGCTTTTTATAGTGGTAAAAAAAAAGGCAAAAACTATGAAACCAACTCCACTTATTAAAAGTTTAGTACTAGCAGTATGCTTAGGTACAACAGGCGCTTCTCAAGCTTACGATCGCATCACCGGCCATAACTTTGCTAGTCGTTCTGAGGTCATCGCGCAATCTGGTATGGTTGCAACCTCACAGCCATTAGCTACGCAAGTGGGCTTACAGGTATTAAAAGATGGTGGTAACGCTATTGATGCAGCCATTGCGGCAAATGCAGTGCTTGGCCTTGTTGAACCGACTGGCTGTGGAATTGGTGGCGATTTATTTGCCATTGTTTGGGATAACAAAACTAAGCAACTATATGGTTTAAATGCTTCTGGCCGTTCACCACAAAGCTTGTCTTTTGACACTTTAAAAGCACAGGGTGACTACATTCCTGCTTATGGACCTTTACCAGTGTCGGTACCCGGTGCTGTAGATGGCTGGTTTGAGTTACATAAAAAGTTTGGCAAAACGCCAATGAAAAAGCTACTCCAACCTGCTATCGATTATGCTGAAAACGGCTTCCCTGTATCTGAGTTGATTGCCTATTACATGCAAAAAAGTGTGGCTGCACGAGGTAAATACCCAGGTTTTAAAGATGTTTATATGCCTGATGGGGCAATGCCAGAAAAGGGTGACATTTTTAAAAACCCGGCCCTTGCAAACACCTATCGTAAAATTGCCAAAGGCGGCCGCGATGCTTTTTACAAAGGCGAGATTGCTAAAGAAATTGGTCGCTACATGAAAGAAAACGGCGGCTACTTATCGTATGAAGATTTAGCTGCGCACTATAGTGAATGGGTTAAGCCTGTGAGCGCCGATTATAGAGGGTATACGCTTTGGGAATTGCCACCAAATGGCCAAGGTATTGCCGCACAGCAAATTCTCAATATTCTTGAAGGTTACGATATCAAAGGCATGGGCTTTGATAGTCCTGAATACGTTCACACCTTTGTTGAGGCGAAAAAGCTCGCGTTTGCAGATCGTGCAAAGTACTACGCCGATCCAGCGTTTAACACCATTCCCGTACAAACACTTATTTCGCAGCAATATGCTGACCAAAGACGCAAACTGATAGACCCTAATAAAGCCGCAAAACGCGACCATGCAGGCCCAGTAGAAGGCGATACCATTTATATGACGACCGCCGATAAAGACGGCAACATGGTTTCGCTTATTCAAAGTAATTACCGTGGTATGGGCTCAGGTATGACACCGGCAAAATTAGGCTTTGTATTGCAAAACCGTGGCGAAATGTTCGCGCTTAAAAAAGGCCACATGAACCAATATGAGCCAGGCAAACGACCATTTCATACAATCATTCCTGCGTTTGTCACCAAAGATGGTAAGCCATATATGAGTTATGGCGTTATGGGAGGTGCGACACAGCCACAAATGCATGCTCAAATACTTATCAACATGATTGATTTTGGCATGAACCTGCAAGAAGCCGGTGATGCACCGCGTATTCTGCACACAGGTTCATCGCAACCAACCGGTGAGATCATGGAAGACGGCGGTTTTGTTAGCTTAGAGTCAGGTTTTTCGATGGAAACCCGCCGTGAGTTAATAAAGAAAGGCCACACCTTACAAGACGCAGTTGGCCCATACGGTGGTTATCAAGCTATATTGAAAGACCCAAAAACCGGCGTTTATTACGGCGCATCTGAAACCCGCAAAGACGGCCAGGCTGCGGGGTATTAGGCTATTGTAGGTTGGGTAGAGCGGAGCGAAACCCAACAAACTTAGCGAGTTACAAACTAAAGTTAGCGAGCTTTGATGCAGCAGCGTTTTACATCGCGTAGGCGTGAAATTTATTTCGCGCGATGGTTCATTACTCGCTAACTCCCAACCATATACCCTGCAAATATGATAAAAATCAGCGCTGAGCCATTTTTCTTTATGAATATCTATAACATCAAAAAAAATTTACAGTTAGCAATGCATTCCGTTATTTGTTAATAGTAGATTTATTAAACATAATGAGCGTGGCATCGGCATAAATATGCGCGAAGTGTGCACGATAAAATGTTAGCTAACAAAGGGACTTTGGTGGTGTTTGAGAGTATTGCGATCTATTCAGGATTAATTGCAACAATCTGGATTTTCATTGGTGTATATGTAGCAGGTAGGTTTTATACTGGTTATAGCCATTCTAAGCAATTTTGTAGTGAGTTAGGTGCGACTGGTAGCCCAACTGAAAAATTGTCTCCTTTAATTAATAATTATCCTCTTGGTTTTCTATTTTGCTTTTTCGGTTGGTATCTGGCTCAACTCTCAAATGTTTCAACTTTAGTGAATGTTGCGGGTTGGTTAGTTATAGCTCATGGTGTAGGTACATGGGTCGCAGGTTACTTTCCAATGGACGCCGATCCATTTACTAAGAATCCAACTTTTAATTGTAAGGTACATTCTTGGGCTGGTTTTACCATGTTGCTTTCATTAGTTATTGCACCGATATTAGTTGCTATAAGTCCAACAACTGAAATTATCCCATTATATTTCCGTATTTTTTCATTGCTTTCTGTTGTCGCAGCGGTTTATTTTCTTTTTGCAATGGCCAAAGCTGTAAAATCCCAAAGTAATCCTGGCATCTATCAGCGTATTTCATATGGCTTTCAGCTAATTTGGCTAAGTGTTTTTTCATTAGTATTGGTGTAATTGTGAACTAACAAGTCATTAAACCAGAACAAAACAGTTGGTTTTTGCTCGTGCCTCGCTTATTTTAACCTGTTATTTGAGGCGTTAGCTTTTACTCAAGGAGAGAGTTTATCAAATACGCAGAAGAATATTCAAAACCTGAACAAATTAGAATAAAAGCATTAATTATTTTAGCTTGCGCTTTAGCCGTGATAATTAGCATAAAATGGTTTATTCCATTTTTAGAATGGTATGTAGATACCGTTCACTGTCACACTCCTTTCGGTTATTCTGGGATTTCAGTCTTATGGTATTCAACCTTTGTCGGATTTCCTTTGTTAAGTGCTATTTTTATCGGTCTATTTACACTACCTGTAGGTATTAAGGGGTTTATGCATGGACAGTTCCCACCGAAGGGAGTAAAAGTGCTTCAACCTACAAAGATTCTTACTGGATGGCGCGCAAATCTTAAGTTAACTGCACATATACTTATTCCTCTATTTTTTTTATTTTTTTCTATTTGGGGCTATTTTCAAGTTGATGAAATGCCAAATATAAAGGATGATTTTGATTACAGTGTATGTAAAAGCTAACAAGCGCATTAAGCTAGAGACTGCCAACAGTTTGCTCAGTTGCAAACATTTTAAAGATAAAGACTTATAACAGGCAATCAAAATAGAATCCGAAAAGCTTGGCTCAGGCTCGTTCCTTGCCGTTTATTGCGGCGTTATATTACTAATATCATCATGGAATGTAATTCTAAAAATGGAAGTTAAAATATTCACAAAAATCATAAAGCCTAAACAAAGTTTTTGGCCTAGTTCACCTACATCATCTGATTGTGGTTTAGAAACTGAAATCAATCTTTGGTTAGCCTCTCAACCGGATATAGAAATTAAAAATATTACTCAATCACAAAGTGGTGGTTCATGGATGCCTGCAACAGTAATCGTAACTGTTTGGTATAAAGTAAAATAACAAGAAAGTTAAGCGGGGCTACTAACAATTGATTAGGTTTCGCTGTGCTCTACCCAACCTACAAAACATCGCGCGAAATAAATTTCGCGCCTACGTGATGTCGTTTTACTCTTTCCCCTTGTAGCTCGTTAACTTGTTGGTTTCAATCTGAGAGCTGACGGCTGATAGCTGACAGCTCTAGAACGTAGCTAACTCCCAACCACATACCCAGCAAAACCAAGCACTTTAAAGTATTGTTTTGGAGTGCTGAAGCGGGTTTCATTCATTAACTCTGAAAAACGAATGCGGTCTAATGGGTAAAACTCGTGCTCTAGGTTGTGGCGCATGCGTTCTACGCCGACTTCTGTTAAACCTAACTGTGTACATAGCTGTAGTTGAGATTCGCGCTCAAAAGTGGTTTCTGGGCGCATTAAATCGGCAATGTATAAGTTGCTCGATTTCTTAAGCTTGCTGTGAATCGCTTTTAATAGCGCTTTTTTATCGCCGTTATCTTCAACAAAATGCATGACCAGTAAACACAGTGCTGCGTCACATTGAGTGTCGATGTCATTGATATCACCGCAGTGCACTGTCACGCGGTCGCTGATGTTATGCTGGCCAAACTGTTGCTCGGCAATATCGAGCATGTCTTGTGAAATATCTTGAGCAATAAATTGCCAGCTTGGTTTTAGCGCCGCTAATTCGATGATTTCTTTACCTGTTCCGGCACCAACCACTAAAATGCGCGCATCATCGCTCAGCGTGGTTGCCAGTTGGGCGGCGGTTGCTTGATGTAATAACTCATAACCTGGAACTAGGCGCAAAATACGTTCGTCGTAGTGACTTGCTTCTTCGTGATTAAAAGTTGGCATGCTAATCCTTTAAATAACAGAGATGGTCGAATAACCACCTGGTTTTTTCGCCACATGCACTTGGGTGGCAACGCGTTCGGTCATTTCTGATACGTGAGAAATAACCCCTACTTTGCGGCCTTGTGCTTGCAGAGAATCAAGAGCATCCATCGCGATGCTTAACGTTTCACTGTCCAACGTACCAAACCCTTCGTCGATAAACAAAGAGTTTATTTGTACTTTATTCGACGACAACGAGGCAAGCCCTAGCGCCAGTGCTAACGACACCAAAAATGACTCACCGCCCGATAATGTATTAACAGAGCGCTGCTCATCGGCCATGTCTTTATCGATAATTGCGATATCGAGTGTTTGCCCTATGGCTGTTAATTTGTAGCGTTTATTTAGGGTTTGTAAGTGACTATTCGCGTAATGTAGCAGTATTTTTAAGGTTTGTGTTTGCGCTAAGTTACGCATGGTTTTACCGCTGGCATCCCCTAGCACCTTATTGAGTAGATGCCAGTGCTCATAGCTTTTTTGCTGATCAACCAATTGCTTTTGTTTATCTTCAAGCGCTTGGCTATTTTGTTGATGGGTTTTAAGCTCCGTCGCAACTTGCAATAATGCGTTATTTGTTTGCACTTGTTGCTCTGTGGCTTGATTAAGCTGTATTTGCAGCTTATCTTCACCGAGAGCTGGCTTTTCTTTTTGGTGCTGAGCCAAAGCCTGCTGTCGTTGTTTTAAAAGAGCCTCAGCATCTTTTAAACTACTCTCGGCGGTGTGATAGTCAGCCAAAGTTTGTTTGATTTCAGTAGGGCTTATCGTTAATAGCTGACTAACGGCTTGCTCATCTAAGCTTGGGTGCAGCGCTTTAAAATCGTTAAACCACAGACTAAAGCGCTCATTAAGCGCTGCTTGCTCAGCGGTGAGTTCTTTTTCACGCTCGTCAAAATTGGCGATTTGAATGGCTTGTTCGTCACGCGCCTTCACCGCATTATTATGGGTTGTCTGGGCAAGTTGTAGTGCTTGCTGCGCTGAATCTATCGCTTTTTCAAGCTCAGCAATAAACTCATCTACCGAAATCGCTGCGTTACTCAATAAGCCCTCGCGCTTTGATTGTATCTGCGTTAATTCGTTTTGAGTTTGGCTTAGTTGCTCGTTGCACTGAGTTAAAGAGGTATCTGCTTCGTTGAGCTGCGGCGTTAAATGCGCAAGATGCTGCTCAATGGCTTTTAAGCTAGTTTTAAGCTCATCCGCAGTTTGCAGCGAAGCTTGATAAGCCTCAACGTGCTCAGCAATGTTCTCTAAAGAAGTGTTTTGTGTATTGAGTGCCTGCCACCAAGGTGCACTGGTGAACTGTTGATTCAGTGTCGTATAAAGCTGCTGATGCTCATCATTGAGCTCATTTAAACGTGTTTGCAGATTATTTAGCTGTTGCTGCAACTCGTTTAACTGCTGCTCTTTGCTATAAAGCGCTTGTCCTTGTTGATTATACTCAGTTTGCTTAGCCGCAAGCGTGTTTTGCAACTGCTGTTGCTGCTCAAGGGTTTTGTAGTATTGCTGTTTTTGCAGGCGTAGCTGTTGCTGACGTTCGTTTAACTGAGCTTCGGTTAAATCATTTAGCTCAGTTCGATTAGCCGCCATGGTTTCTTTGAGGCTCTGTTGTTGAGCGCTCAGCTCTGAGATCTGCCCAGTTAACGAGCTTATCTGTTGGCTGCATGCCGCCAGCTCATTACTTTTAGCTTGCTGTAATGCTTGCTGAGCTTTTAAGTGCTGTTTGGCGTTAGTTAACTGGTTGGTAAAGTCGTTAATAAGTTGACTAAATTGCTCGTTTACCATTTCTTCATGCATAAAGGGGTGCTCTTTTGAGCCACATACCGCGCACGGCTCCCCTGCTTTTAAAGTGGCACGTAACTGGCTGACCCCTTCACTGGCTCTTAACTGCACTTGCTGTAAGTTTTGCTCACAAAGCGAAACCTGCTGCTGTGCTTGCTCTGCACCTTGCTGCGCATCTTTTGATGCCGTTTGCAGTTGCTGCTCAGTCTGGCTTAATGTGTTTAATTGTGTTTGCCAATTTTTTAACTGCTGCTGATTAGTTTGCCATACTTGGCGCTTTTCAATCAGGTGCTTAATCGCCTCAAGCCTAGCGTCGATATCGGCCATTGATTGAGTATTTAAACTCGATTTAAAGGCGGCATCTTGCTCATTTAGGCGCTTAATTTCTTGCTCAAGGGCTTGGTATTTAGTTTTACACTGCTGCGCGGCTGCTTGCTGCTCATCAATCTTAGGTTGAAGAGCTTTTACGTTTTGCTGTGATTGGCTAATTGTGTGCAGTTGCTGGCTAAAGCGGCTTAACTCACTTTTATAGAATGACCAGTCTTTTGCTAATGGTTGCCATTGTGCATGTGTTTCTAAATAGCTATTTATTTGTGCTTGTTGCTCTAGCTGTTTTTGCTGCTCTGCTTTATGGCTATTTAGTGTATTACTCAGCTCTTGATGATGGTGTTTCGCTTTCTCTGCGTGTACTTTTTGCGCCGCTGCTTGCTGGTTTAAAACCGCAAGTTGCTTATCTAGCTCACGGGCCTGACTGATAATAGGTTGCGCGTCTTTTTGTGCTTGCTTAGATTGGTTTAGTTGTGCGGTTTGCTTTTCAAGGGTTTGCTCAGCGTCTTTGATCAGCGTTTTATGATCAACGTTTAAAAGCTGCTTACGGTTTTTAATTAGTTGCTCATGTTGAACGCTAAGAGTCGACACACGTTCGCGGTTATCTTTTATTTCTAGGCATTGCTGAGCTTGTTTCGCTTCAGTGGCTTTTTCAGCAAGCGCGTGCATTTGTTGCTGTAACTCTTGCTTTGCTTGCTCAGCTTGGTTTAGTTGTTGCTGCTGCTGAGATGCTTGCTTATACCAAGTTTGGTACTGTTCAAATTGTTTTATTTGTTTTTGCAGCTCAGTGAGCTTAGCTTCAAGAGCCGTTTGCTCTGCTTGTTTCGTTTTGACCTGTTCAGGGCTTAAAACCTGATAGTTGCTTAAACTTAGCTTTAACTGCTCTAAAGCTTGCAGCTGTTCACGATGGCGCTCAAAAATTCGCTGACCTATACGGCTGAATTTGTCGGTGCCTGTTAAGCATTCAAGTAGTTGCGCACGCTCATCCCCAGTTGCTTTTAAAAAAGCGGCAAATTCATGCTGTGCAAGCAGTACTGCTCGTGAGAACTGCTCAAAGCTCAAGCCGATAATACGCTCGATTTCTTTACCAGCAGCACTCCTATCAGCAATTAGGGTTTCATCAGGTAATGAGTAGAGGCTATGTTGTGCGGGTTGTAATTTGCCATCGGCTTTATTACGCGCTCGGCTAAAGCTTAATCTTGCGCGATATGATTGTTTGTCTTGGCCAATAAAGTCGACTTCGGCAAAGCCCTGCCCTGCCCCGCGGCGTAATAAGTTTCGCGAGTCATTGAGTTTGATATTGTCGCCGTTAAAGTCAATTTTATTGCCAGTATCGCCGCGTAATCTTGCTGTTTTGTTATAAAGCGCTAAGCAAATGGCATCGAGTAATGTGCTTTTACCCGCCCCGGTATCACCCGTGATGGCAAACAACCCCGCTTCTTTTAAAGGCGAAGCGCTAAAGTCGACTTCGGCGTCTAAGATAGAGGCTAGTTGATGAACACGAATCGCTAAAATTTTCATAGTAGATCCTCCGCATTCAATTCATCGATTACTTGGCTTAATAAGCTTTCTAGCTCTTTTGGTACAGCCTGCCCTGCCATATCTTTATTATTTGCGAATGCCTGCTCTAAAAGTGAGTGTGGGTTCAGCGCTTCAATTTGTGAGACATCTTCAAATAGGGTTTGTTCATCGTCTTGCTGGCTGCTCTGTTGACGAACCCTTTCAATGCCACAGAACTTAACTTGCTTACCTTCAAGGGCTTGTTCTATTTGTTCTCTGAAAGTGGTGTCAGTGTCATGGGCGCTCAATTTAACCCGCAGGTATGGCGCTAAATCTTCATCTGTTAAATCGAGTTGTTTTATAAGCTCACATAGTTCGTTTAGTGGCACACAGTCTTTTTCTGGCAGCAACATGACTTTACAAAAGCTAGGAATGTAAAGGGGGTTTACAGTAGTACCTGAGTCACTAAGCTCAACTATCACAACTTGATGCTGATAGCGTCTTTCAGAAAATGACATCGGCATTGGCGTGCCACTGTAGCGAATGGTGTCTTTCTTGGCGACGGTTTGAGCTTTATGTAGATGCCCTAGCGCGACATAATCAGGTTGATCTGTAAATATGCTAGCCGATATTGCATCTTCGCCACCAATAACCAAGTTACGTTCAGAATCTGATGAGATGTCTCCGCCTTTTGCATGTAAGTGGCCCATCGCAATTAATGGCGCATTTGGTAATTCACTTGCGGCTTGTAATGCATCTTTATAAGCAAGGGCAACGGCTTGGTTATAACTTAACGGCTGCTCTTGTTGGCGGTTATAGCTGCTTAAATCACTGCTACGTAAAAATGGCATGGCAACAACATTCGCATCGCCGTTTTTTGTGCTGATTGGCAGTACTACTTCATGAGGGGCGTTACTATCAAAGCGGCCAACAACATGCGTATCAAATTGAGCTAATAAAGGTTTTGCAGCCATTATTCGATTTGCTGAGTCGTGGTTACCAGCAATAATGACTATGTGTAAGTCAGGGCAATGCTGCTTGGTGGTTTTAATAAATTGGTAGAGTTGGTTTTCTGCGCTGGCAGGTGGTGTTGCCGTATGATAAATGTCACCCGCAACTAGCAGTAAGTCGATCTGTTCTGAAACAAGCGTATCGGTTAACCAAGCTAAAAACGCTTGATGTTCATCGAATCGGGAGTGCTCGTAGAATTGTTGGCCTAAATGCCAATCAGATGTATGAAGGACTTTCATTTAACGCTCTTATTATTTATTAAGAGCGTCAATATACCTAAGCTGAGCCAAGATGCCCAGCCTGGCTTGCTAACTTAAGCTATACCAGGCAAATACAACCATAGGTAACGCCAGTAGAGCCATAATTAATGGTACTTTAAGCGCTTTAGTTTGCTTTGCTTGTAATATTTTAAGTGCATTACTTTCATTACAAGCTGCTACTTTATCAATATAAAAATACCCTGAATCTAGGTACTGTTTACAATTTTGTTCGTCCGCTGGAATTGCAATTAGTTCTTGTTGTTTTTTTAGGATATAAAAATCCATACGCTCACCGAATTCTATGCTGATTACCAAAACATTTTGAGGCGCAATTACGAACTACGCAGACCCCAAAATCAAAAAAGTGGGCGATTTTAAATATAAATGGCAGTAAATTTCAATAGAAAATGCCATAAAATTTAATTTATTGCGAAAATAAATATAACAAAGGATAAAATTATGAAGGCAGTTGGGTAAATCAGCCATTTTTTTGGCCTTTTTATCACCGGGTTTGTGCGCGATAATGCATCTGACTCATCACAGGCGGCAATCACTTCTACAAATTCAAAACCACGATTTTCGTACTCGTTAAGAATTGCTTCTTGAGCTGGAATGGCTGCTAAACGAGAGTCTTTCTTTACTATATAAAACTTCATCTAATCACCCTTCATTTTTAAGCTTATGTGCAAAATTTGACGGTATCTTTATTACACTTCAGTCACACTATTTTATGCATTTAACAGACCATTTAATCTTTCTTTAGATAGTTAAACTAGTTAAACAAAAACCTTTATATTTAACATTAATACTTTGGCATGAATTTGTGCTGAACTAAAATTGAGCAAGTGTAATGTAAACCCCCTTTACACTTGTACTTAAAAGGCTATTTGGCAGGACAAAAATAAATAGTTTTAAAAGTATGAATACTACCTGAAAAATACCGCACTTTATCGTTATTTTATTGCAACTTTGTTAGCAGTTTGAGAAGGTACGCTCACGCAAAATTTACAGGATTAACAATGAAAAAAGCAGTTTTAACGCTGAGTGCTTTGGTATTGCCTTTAGCTGTATCGTCTACGGTTATGGCATCATCAGTTGAGCAAACAAAAGGTTCATTTGTTGACAAGTTTCGTCAACTGGATGAAGCACTCCCAACTCCCAATGTTTATCGTAGTGCCGCTGGAGCACCTGCAGAAAATTACTGGCAGCAACAAGTTAACTACGACATCGACGTAAAGCTTGATGAGAAAAAACGTCGTTTAACGGCAAGTCAGAAAATTGAGTACAAAAATAATTCACCTCATACATTAAAGTATCTTTGGTTACAGTTAGACCAAAATATCTTTAAATCTGACTCAATTGCAGAAATGACATCAACCTTCAATGGTAAAACACTGCAAGGTGACCCTCAGCCAAAAGCGACAAAACTGAGCTTAGGTCAGTTACGTCGTCAGCAGTTTATGGCTGACAATGAGCTGGGCTATCAAATCGCCAATGTTAAAGACGAAGACGGAAAAGAGCTTAAAGTAACTGTGGTTGATACCTTAATGCGTATTGATCTAAATGAGCCACTTAAACCGGGTAAAGACGTTGAGTTCAGCATGGACTTCGCCTTTAACATTGTTGAAGAAGATGCCGTGGGTGCTCGTTCGGGTTATGAGCACTTTGAAGAAGATGGTAACGATATCTTTTTGCTAGCACAGTGGTTCCCGCGTCTTGCTGCATACACAGACTACGAAGCATGGACAAACAAAGCATTCTTAGGAAGTGGTGAGTTTACGCTTGAATTTGGTAACTACGATGTAGAGATCACCGTGCCAGCTGATCACATTGTATCGGCAACCGGTAAACTTGATAATGCTCGTAATGTACTGACTAGCACGCAGCGTAAACGTTTAGAAGAAGCTGAAAACGCTAAACGACCTGTTTTCATCGTGACTGAAGAAGAAGCGCTAGAAAACGAAAAAGAAGGCACTGATAAAACGAAAACATGGCATTTCAAAGCTGAAAATGTTCGTGACTTTGCATGGGCTTCTTCACGTAAATTTATGTGGGATGCTAAAGGCTATCATCAAGGTGGTAACGATCAGCCGTTAGTGATGGCGATGTCTTTCTACCCGAAAGAAGGTGGCGACCTTTGGAAGAAGTATTCAACTGAAGCTGTCGTTCATACAATGGAAGTGTATTCGCGCTTCTCATTTGATTACCCTTACCCTGTTGCTCAGTCTGTAAATGGCCCTGTAGGTGGTATGGAGTACCCAATGATCACCTTTAATGGACCGCGAACTGACCTACAAGACGATGGTACTCGTACATACTCACAAGCTGAAAAGCGCTTCTTAATTGGCGTTGTAATCCACGAAGTTGGTCATATTTACTTCCCTATGGTCGTTAACTCTGATGAACGTCAGTGGACGTGGATGGATGAAGGTTTAAATAGTTTCTTAGATGGAGTTGCAGGTCGTGAATGGGACCACACAATTCCGTGGGGAGTTGAGCCTCGCGATATCGTTGAGTATATGAAGTCAGAAAACCAAGTACCAGTGATGACTCAGTCAGACAGCGTATTGCGTTTAGGCCCAAATGCTTACACTAAGCCTGCGGCGGCACTTAACATTTTACGTGAAGTGATCCTTGGCCGTGAGTTATTCGACTTTGCATTTAAAGAATATGCACAGCGTTGGAAGTACAAACGCCCTACTCCGGCTGATTTTTTCCGTACTATGGAAGAAGCGTCTGGTGTTGATTTAGATTGGTTCTGGCGTGGCTGGTTCTACACCACAGATCACGTTGATATCTCGCTAGACAAGGTTTACCAACTGCGTTTAGATACTAAAAACCCTGATATCGACTTTAATCGTTTACGTGATATCGAAGCTGATAAGCCAATGCCGTTATTCGTAAAACGTAATAAAGAAGAAGGTAAAAAACTGTGGGTTGAAGAAAACCCAGATGTAACTGACTTCTATGACGAAAATGACCGCTTCACGGTAACTAATAAAGAGCGTAACGCGTATAACAAATTCCTAAAAGGCTTAGAACCTTGGGAACGTAAAACGTTTGAGCGTGCAATCAAAGAAGATAAAAACTACTACGTACTTGAGTTCTCAAACTTAGGTGGTTTAGTAATGCCTATCTTATTAGAGCTTACTTATGAAGATGGTACGAAAGAAGAGCAGTACATTCCTGCTGAAATCTGGCGTCGTAATCACAAGCATGTTCAAAAGCTCATTGTCACTGACAAGGGTAAAAATCTAGTGTCTGTTACAGTTGACCCGCGTTGGGAAACTGCGGATGTTGATGTAGAAAACAATAACTATCCGCGTCGTATTATTCCATCACGTATTGAAGTGTACAAACGTGAGAAGAGTAAAGCGAAAGTTAGCCGCGATATCATGCAAGATATTAAAACTGAGCTGAAAAAAGACGACGAAAAAGATGCTGAGGAGCAACAATAATGCGCTTTGCAGCCATTATTTTTGCTTTATTACTGAGTGCGCCAACTATGGCGCACCAGTTAAAAGCGTCTGTAACAACGGTACTTTTTAATAAACGCACTAATAATATTGAGCTAATGCATCGCTTTTATTTACACGATACTGAGCATGCGGTAGAGCACTTATTTGACGGTCATGCTGATATTTTAAGTAATAAAGACGACCAAAAGCGTTTTGCTGATTATGTTGAGTCACATATTGCCCTACAAACTTTAGATGGTAAGCCGCTTGAGCTTAAAGATGTGGGTGCGCAAGTTGATGGTAAATTCTTTTGGGTTTATCAAGAAGTAACGATCCCTGAGGGAATTCATGGTATTCGAATGAGCAACGGAGCATTACGTGACCTGTGGCCAGCACAAGTTAATATGGTAAACATTGAAGGCAAAGGTAAAGTTAAAACTCTTACGTTTAGTCAAGATGACACTTGGCTTGAGGCAAGGTTTGAGCCTGTTGAACCATAATTTTCTTATACTAAAGGATTAAAAAACTTACTTTTTTAATCCTTTGATCCTTTAATTAACTGATTTCGTAAACTATCTTATTAATGGGCACCAAAACTTTCCCAATTCTCATATACAGGGATTTATATGACTATCCATGACAACAATATACGCGGTGTAATCTTCGACTTAGATGGTACCTTGGTTTCTTCTGAACTTGATTTTTCATTAATCAAAGCACAGGTTGGTTGTCCTGTAGAAAAAGACTTACTCGCTTATATCGCTTCTTTACCTTCACCTTATATGCGTGAAGAAGCGATGAACATAGTACATCAGCATGAATTGTTAGATGCCCAGCACTCACATTTACTTCCTGGTGTTGCAGATGCCATCACACGGTTAAAAGAAAACAATATCCCAATGGCAATTGTTACTCGAAACTATGACCGTGCTGCTGCCATTAAATTAAAGAATAACCCTTTACCTATAGAAACAGTGTTAACTCGCTCTGATGCGCCTGCTAAGCCTGATCCAAGCGCCTTGAATGCTATTGCGACATTATGGGAGCTTGATCAGTCTGAGCTACTTTATGTTGGTGATTACTTATTTGATATTCAAGCTGCCCATAATGCAAATATGCGCGCTTGTTTGTACGCTCCGGATGAAATTCCTGAATACGCAAATCAGGCTGATTACGTACTGCATCATTTTTCAGACTTACCTAAATTGGTTGGGTCATTTCAAGAAAATAAGATGTTATGTTAAATAGACTTGTTTTTTATTTTTCCTGAGATTTATTGTTAGTTTTTTATTTTTCAAAATGCCCTAGTACTAGCCCAAGCGTTCATGAGTTGCTAAAATATCGGCAATTATCAAATGTATTCATAGAGGCATAAGATGGGCAGAGCATTTGAAGTCCGCAAAAACGCCATGGCTAAAACAGCCAATGCAAAAACTAAAGTAAATTCTAAGTACGGTAAAGAAATCTACGTTGTTGCTAAAAATGGCGAACCTGATCCAGAAGTTAACCAAGCGCTAAAGCGTATTATTGAGCGTGCGAAACGAGACCAAGTACCAGCACACGTAATCGATAACGCAATTAAAAAAGCGGCCGGTGGGGCAGGGGAAGACTATTCTCCAGCACGTTATGAAGGCTACGGCCCTGGTAACTGTATGGTTATTGTTGACTGTTTAACTGATAACCCTAACCGTACTATCAAAGATGTACGTTTACCGTTCACTAAAACAGATTCAAAAATTGGTACACCGGGTTGTGTAGCGCATATGTTCGACCACTTAGCTGTTTTAGGCTTTGCCGGTGATGACGACGAAGTGGTACTAGAAGCGCTAATGATGGCTGATGTAGACGTAACAGATGTAGAAGTAGAAGATGGCAAAGTGTCTGTATTCGCTCCACATACTGAGTACTACAAAGCAAAAACAGCCCTTGAAGAAGCATTTGAAGGTATTAACTTTGAAGTAGACGAGATCACGTTTGTTCCACAAGTTCATACAGACATCACAGATCCAGATGATATCGCAAACTTTGAAAAGTTTATTTCTATGCTTGATGACTGTGATGACGTGCAAAACGTTTATCACAATGCGATTGTCAAAAACTAATTTTTAAAAAATTAGTACGTATTAGTATGTAAAAAGGGGCATTTGGTAACAAATGCCCCTTTTTTAATAGATTTTTATTATGCCATGAATGATGAGTATTCACTGTCGTTATGAGTTCAATTGATATTAGTCAAAAAAAAGCAGCCCTTAGGCTGCTATGAACGACACATGAAACTCGAAGGAGAGTTGTGTAGTGGCTAATTTAACGACTTATATTTTATACGGAACGCATGCAATAATGGTTCAGTATATCCACTAGGTTGTTTAACTCCCTCTAAAACAAGGGCTAACGCTGCTTGATAAGCAACGCTTTGCGCTAAGGTTTCGGCTGAATCAGCCATATTTTTGTAAGCAGGATCACCTTCATTTTGGCCATCAACGACTTTCGCCATGCGTGCCATGGTTTTTCTAATTTGCTCTTCAGAACAAACACCATGATACAGCCAGTTGGCCATGTGTTGGCTTGAAATACGCAGTGTGGCACGGTCTTCCATTAAGCCAACATGGTTGATGTCAGGTACTTTTGAGCAGCCAATACCTTGGTCAATCCAACGCACAACATAACCTAAAATACCCTGTGCATTGTTATCAAGTTCGGCTTGAATATCTTCTTTGCTTAAGCTGCTGGCATCTTTCATAAGCGGTGGAGTGAGTAAGCTGGTAAGGCTTGCTTCTTTACGGTCCATAAGCGCTTTTTGACAAGCAAATACATCAATATCGTGATAATGCATTGCATGCAGCGTTGCAGCAGTAGGAGAGGGTACCCACGCGGTATTTGCACCACTTTTCGGGTGACCACTTTTTTGTTCCATCATTAACGCCATTTTATCTGGCATTGGCCACATACCTTTACCAATTTGTGCTTTACCACTGAGGCCTGTAGCTAAGCCAATATCAACGTTGCGGTCTTCGTATGCGCTGATCCAAGGCTCAAGTTTAATAGCGCCTTTTGGCAATACTACACCAGCTTGCATTGAAGTATGAATTTCGTCACCAGTACGGTCTAAGAAACCGGTATTGATGAATACAACACGGTTTTTAGCCTCGAAAATACAGGCTTTTAAGTTAGCTGAAGTGCGGCGTTCTTCATCCATAATACCCATTTTAATGGTGTTTGCAGGCAAGCCTAGCAGCTGCTCAACGCGGGTAAATAGGGTATTAGTGAATGCCACTTCTTCCGGGCCATGCATTTTTGGTTTAACAATGTTAATGCTATTAGCCGTTGAATTTTTAAGGGTGCTTGTGCCTTTTAAATCATGAAGCGCTGCGGTGCTGGTGATAATGGCATCCATAATGCCTTCAAACACGTCATTGCCTTCACTATCTTGGATAGCTGGATTTGTCATTAAATGGCCAACGTTACGCACAAACATCATGCTACGGCCTTTAAGCGTGATTGTTTCGCCATTTACACCTTGATATTGGCGGTCTTGTGCTAAACGGCGCTCAATGGTTTTGCCATCTTTGTTAAATGCTTCTACTAGGTTTCCTTGCATTAAACCAAGCCAGTTTTGATAGACGTTTACTTTGTCTTCGGCATCAACGGCAGCAACGGAATCTTCACAGTCCATAATCGTTGTGAGGGCTGCTTCAAGTAGTACATCTTTTAGGCCTGCTTTATCTGCTTGGCCTATTGGATGATGATGGTCGATTTGCAGTTCTATATGTAAGCCATTATTTTTCAATAAGATAGAGCTAGGATTTTGCGCTTCACCTTGGTAGCCAATAAGTTGTTCAGGGTTAGCTAGGCGAACCTGACTGCTGTCACGTAATGTGATTAAAAGCTCATTATTTACCACTGCATAGCTGGTGCTTTCGATGTGTGAACCATTTGCTAAAGGTAATGCTTTATCGAGGAACTGGCGGGCATAAGCCATTACTTTAAAACCGCGTACTGGGTTGTATGTAGAGCCTTTTTCGGCGCCGTCATCTTCACTTAAAACATCAGTGCCGTACAGCGCATCATACAACGAGCCCCAGCGAGCATTCGCTGCATTTAAGGCAAAGCGTGCATTGCTCACTGGCACAACAAGCTGCGGCCCCGCGGTGCTGGCGATTTCAGGCTCAACCTGCTCGGTTTCGATGCTGAAACTAGCTGGCTCAGGAACGAGGTAGCCAATCTCTTCAAGGAATGCTTGATAATTCGCTGCATCCCATACAGGGTGCTGCTTGTGATAGTCATCAATCTTAGCTTGCAGTTGTTCGCGTTTTTCTAAAAGCGCACGATTGATAGGTGTTAGTTCGTTGACGATATCAGCAAAACCTTGCCAAAAAGTATCTGTGCTAATGCCTGTTCCTGGTAGAAGTTGCTGTTCAACAAACTGTGCAAGTTGTTGATCAACGCTTAAACCGTTAAGTGAGAGAGTGGTCATAATAATGTCCTTTAAACGAGCGTAATTTGATCATTCATGGTTCAACCATATCGTAAAAAAGGCTAATAAGCAGGCTATTTGCCATTCACTAAAAATATAGTGGTAATAACAACTATAAATTTACTAAATCCAAAAAATCCGCCTAATGTTGAATTAAGCGCTACGAAGCAAACGCCAGTAGCCACTCTCACTAACAAAAAATAGATAACCCGTTCGAAGGACTTTTATTATGACAACATATCAACGCGAAACCGATAACCTAGCTACTTTATGTCAAACACAAGGCAAAACGTGGCAGTCAATCAACCCTGAATACGCAAGCCGTATGCGCTTACAAAACCGTTTTCGTACGGGTCTAGACATTGCTCAATACACTGCAGATATTATGCGTGCAGACATGGCAGCCTACGATGCTGACCACAGCCAATACACACAATCATTAGGTTGTTGGCATGGTTTCACTGCACAGCAAATGATGATGGCAATTAAACGTCATAACAAAACAACTAAACGTAGCTATGTATACCTAAGTGGCTGGATGGTTGCGGCACTTCGCTCTGAGTTTGGTCCATTACCTGACCAAAGTATGCATGAAAAAACGTCTGTTCCAGCGCTAATCGAAGAAATCTATACATTCTTAAAGCAAGCAGATGCACGTGAGCTTGACCACCTTTATAAAGACCTAGACCAAGCGAAAGCAAACGGCGGTGACGTTCAAGCTGTGCTAGATAAAATTGATAACTTCGAAAGCCATGTTGTGCCAATTATTGCTGATATCGATGCGGGTTTCGGTAACGAAGAAGCAACTTACCTACTGGCTAAAAAGATGATTGAAGCGGGTGCATGTGCTATCCAAATCGAGAACCAAGTATCTGACGCAAAACAATGTGGTCACCAAGCAGGTAAAGTAACTGTACCGCATGAAGATTTCTTAGCAAAAATTAACGCTGTTCGTTACGCATTCTTAGAACTGGGTATTGATAACGGTATTATCGTTGCTCGTACTGACTCATTAGGTGCAAGCCTTACTCAAAAAGTGCCTGTATCTAAAACACCTGGCGACCTTGCTAGCCAATACACGTCGTTCCTTGAAACAACACCAGTAAACAGTGTTGATGACTTAAACGAGGGCGACACAGCAATGAAGCTTAATGGCCAGCTTTGCAAACCAACACGTTTAGATAATGGTTTATACCAGTTCCGTGAAGGCACAGAGAAAGACCGCGTAGTTCTAGACTGTGTAACTAGCTTACAATCAGGCGCTGACTTACTGTGGATTGAAACAGAAAAACCAAACGTTAAACAAATCGCTGAGCTTGTTAACCGCGTTAAAGAGCAAGTACCTAATGCTAAGCTGGTATACAACAACTCTCCGTCGTTCAACTGGACACTTAAATTCCGTGAGCAAGTATATGCTGAGTGGCAAGAGCAAGGTAAAGACTTATCAGCTTACCCAAGCATCGATGACAATAAGGCATTAATGGCACCAGAAATGGATGACACAGAGCTTGCAGCGGCAGCAGACGTACTTGTGCAAAACTTCCAAAAAGATGGTGCACGTGAAGCGGGTATTTTCCACCACTTAATCACGCTACCAACTTACCATACAGCGGCGCTAAGCACTGATATTCTATCAGAAGGCTATTTCGGCGACCTAGGCATGCTAGCGTATGTTCGCGACGTACAACGTCAAGAAATTCGCCGTGAGCAAGCATCAGTGAAACACCAAGACCTAGCAGGTTCTAACATTGGTGATACTCATAAAGAGTACTTCTCTGGTGAAAATGCGCTTAAAGCCGGTGGTGAAGCAAATACTATGAACCAGTTCTAACCAAGTTGTAAAATGTAATATTGCTTTATAGCTATTCAATAATGTTGTTAGGGGCCTTCGGGCCCTTTTTCACATTTTAGCTATCAGCTTTCAGCCGTCAGCCATCAGACTCGCATCTCTCACCTTGCACCTCGCATCTCGAACCTCGCATCTCGGATCACTCTTTAACTAAGTCTTGGATCAGCCATTTACTAGCTTTATAAAAATACAGATCACGCATTTACCAGCTTAAAAATTTTAGATCAGGATTTAACTAGCTCCGCCTTATAAGCCTTAATTTAGGGGGTGTTGCCTTATTACTGCCTCTAGAATCGCTAAAATTGGCTCATATAAACGGCAATATACTGCTGTTTTGTAAACTCTATCGATTTATAAACCGAATTTTTATCAACTCACGTCATTGATAAACCGATTTTTTACCAACTCAATATCCTCATAAACCAAAATTTTACTAACTGAAGCTAGGTTTTTAGCGGCACAAACCGATTTTTTACTAACTCAAGTTACTGATTTTGTCTATAAACCGATTTTTTACCAACTGCTTTTGGATTAATGTCCGATATTTAAAAAAGGTATGTAAGGAGTTACTCACATTTTGACTGTAAAGGGGGTTTACAAGGGGAAGCTGGAAAGGAGAAAGTTAGCAAGTAGCAGCGGGGTTGCCCCGCGTTATAGTTTTATTAGATAATGTTTCGGAAATGGCGCGATATAAAATCGCGCCTACAATGCTTTGCTAACTTGCAACTACTTACTATGTTTATCAAACCACCATTGAATATACGCGACTTTACTCATCAGGTTTGATGGGCGAGCGGTAATACCATGTGATGCATTAGGAATACGCACCATGGCGGTATCAACACCTTGTAGCTTTAACGCTTGGTAAAACTGCTCGGTTTCAGAAATCGGCGTGCGATAGTCTGATTCACCGGTTAACAGCATGGTTGGTGTTTTTACATTGCCCACATAGCTAATAGGTGAGCGCTTCATGTAGTGCTCAATATTGTCCCATGGCTTACCAGGGAACCAATAATCAGCAAAGAAAGGGTAGAAATCAGCAGTTAGTACAAAGCTGATCCAATTGATAACAGGTTTAGCAACAACAGCTGCTGCAAAGCGGTCTGTATGACCCACAATCCAAGCTGTTAATACCCCGCCACCTGAACCGCCGGTAACAAACAGTTTGCTTTCATCAATAAAGCCCTTAGCGATGACAGCATCTACACCTGTCATCAAGTCATCAAAGTCATTACTTGGGTAGTTATGATGAATTGTTTGCGCAAACTCTTTACCGTATGAGTCACTGCCGCGTGGGTTCATATAAAGTACAACATTACCTTTGGCTGCGTATAATTGCACTTCAGGGCTGAAATGAGGGCCATAGTTTGCAACTGGACCACCGTGGATCTCTAAAACAAGAGGGTACTTTTTGTTTTTGTCAAAGCCCGGAGGGTATGCAATCCACCCCTGGATTGCTAAGCCGTCATGGCTTGATTTAACCCAAATCTCTTCAACTTTGGCAAGCTCTTTGTCGCCCAGCGCATCTTCATTTAATTGCGTTAAACGAGCCGTTTTACCACGCTTAATTAATGCTACATCAGCTGGGCGCTGGGTATCAGCGAGTGTGAATGCAACTTCACCATCTTCACTGACATCAAAGTCACCACCTGAATACGGGCGACCAAAGGCGACACTACCAATTTTGTCGGTAATTACTTTATGTTTACCACTACGCGGTTGGTAAGCTAGATGTGTTTTACCTTCGCTATCGTAGCTAAAATAAAGACCACTGCCGCTATCATCCCATTTTATATCTTCGACACTACGATCTAAATCTGCTGTGAGTACCGAGGTTTTTCCTGATTTCAAATCTAGTAAATAAATGTCGTTGTTTTCATAGTTAGTTTTTTTGTCATCATAGCCTGTATAAGCAAGATAACGACCATTAGGTGACACTTTTGGGCGTGAATCAGGTCCAACACGGTCAGTGATTTGTGTGATCGATAAATCACTTAAACTTAGTTTATAAACTTCTGAATTTGTTGGTTTCAGTTCATTATCTGTATGGCGATTAGCAGAAAAATAAAATGCATCACCTTTTTTGTTAAAGCTAATAGCTCCGCCGTGATCAAAATCACCAGAGCTCAATTGACGTGCATTGCCGCCCGTTGCACTGATAATAAAAAAGTGACGATAACCTTTTTCTGAGTAACCACCGCCATCAGCACGATAATAGGTATCGTCAATATATTTAGCTGGCTCTGCCCACTTAGCGCCTTCAGGCTTACCCGGTAAAGACACAGGGCTTGCTGATTTTGCTGGCACAAACTGGCTAAACACCAATTGTTTGCCATCTGGCGTCCAAGTTAATCCGCCGGGGCTTTGCGTTAGGTTACTAATTTTTGCTACGTTACCGGTTTTTAACCATTTCACATAGATTTGGCTACTACCATCACGGGTAGAAATAAACGCTAAACGTGTTTCATCTGGTGACAGCACCGGTGAGTAATCCATATGCACGCCAGACGTTAGCGGCAGCATGGTTTTACCATCTGGGTTTACTGACCAAATATTACTGACTTTACGGTCGCTTTTGATATCCATGCGATTACGCACAAAGTAAATTGTATCGCCATTTTTTGTCATTTCTATTTGGTTGGCGTATTCAAGATCAAAAACATTTTCAAGCCCAAAGGTATTACTAGCTTCGGCGTGGCCGTAAAAGCTAGCAGCTGCAAGCAGTGCTAAAGACGTTTTAAACTTCATTTTATTTCCTTGTTAGTGAGCAGTGTTTAATCTGTTATAAAGTAACAACCATCAGAAATATAGTCCATTGCGATGAATGGAGAAATCAATAGACAGATGGTCATTTCCCTTTTATGTTGAGTACAGACACTTTTAAACGTAAGGAGCACACAATGATAGGTTACATCATGTTAGGCACAAACAACCTAGCTAAAGCAGTAAAGTATTACGATGAATTGTTCGCCACTCTAAACGCCGAGCGCTTTTTAGAAACTGACCGCTTTGTCGCATGGAGTACAGGCCAAGATAAGCCCGGTTTTGCGGTTACCAAACCTTATAACGATGAAAAAGCCACTGTAGGTAACGGCACCATGATTGCTCTAGCTGTTGAAACCCCAGCCCAAGTAGATGCCTTTTATAAGAAGGCCATAGAATTAGGTGGCACAGACGAAGGCGCCCCCGGCCCACGCGAAATGCCCGGCTTTTATGCGGGGTACTTCAGAGACCTAGACGGTAACAAACTTAATGTGTTTTGTTTTACGCATGGATGAGGGAAGTTAGCTGTCAGCTATCAGGTTGAAATTCAAAAGGGGTAGCAAGGGGAAAGTTAGAAAGAGTAAAGTTAGAAAGAGTAAAGTTAGAAAGAGTAAAGTTAGAAAGAGTAAAGTTAGAAGTAGCAGCGGGTTTACCCCGCGTAATGGTTTTTATATATGACGCGGCATAAAGTCGCTGCTACAGGTTAGTGTGAAGCTAGTTTATATTTCGGATATGGCGCGATACAAAAGCGCGCCTAAACTAGCTAGTACCTCCTACCTCGTTTCTCGAAACTGAAAAACACTCACCACTCCAAAGTTGTATTTATTTTAGGAAATAGTTGCCTTTTTCACTATTTATTGGTGGAAATATCAACTATGCTTTTGCGTGAATACTTCATTATATTGATTTATATGAGGTTATATTGTTGGTTCGATAATTGCTCCAGTATTTTTACAAACACTTTTAAAGGAAATAAAAATGAAAAATACGCTAACGATTACCCTTCTTGCTGTACTGCTTTTGGTTTTGTATTCACAGTTCACAGAAATAGCCTATAAATTTGGTTTTGCTGAGCTCAAACTTAATGCGGTTTTAGAAAACAGTGAACATATGAAAGTAAAATGTGATGTTTATTCGCTTGGCTTTTTTGATGAAATAAAACTGCAAAATAAATTTCAAAAATGCATCAATGATTATGAAGCTGAAGGCTACGAAATCGTTAGCAGAACAGACCAGTAATAGTTTTGAGTAGGCGCCATGCATGGCGCGCCGCTGCATCGCACAACTGCCAGCGCTTCGCGCGAAATAAATTTCACGCCTACAAAAACTGATGGCTGACGGCTGAAAGCTGATGGCTAGTTCCCCTACCAACTTCCGCTTATTTTCATTACACTGCTCCAATATAAAATAATTATAAAAATTGAGAATGATCATGACGTCGAAACTTTTTAAACCTCTTGCTTGTGTATTTGCACTGAGCCTTTTGGGCTGTGGTGGAGGTGAGGTGTTTACTTCCCCTGCTAGTAGTGAATTTGCCCATGGCAATGAGCTACTAAGTGCCACGGCGCTAACCGAGGATGCGAGTCACGCGTTAGTGGCAAGCCAATCTGAGGTGTGCGTTTGGGATAATCAGTTAAAAGCGCGTCTATATGATTGTATAACAGGGCAGGGCGCTGAACATGTTGAGCTGGCAGGCTTTAGCGCTAACAAATCTCTCTTTTTCATTTCAAATCGATTATCGGTGACTTTATACGATACTCGCACAGGGCGTAGTATTGGCACTTGGCTCACTGGACAAGAAATCGCTAGAGACATCGCTATTTCAGCCGTAGGCGATACGTTGGTTATCGCTTATCGTAGCGGCAAGGCTGAGGTGATAAATACCCGCACAGGTGATACTAAGCGTTTTGATATTCATCGTTTAGATATTAATAGCGTGGCGTTATCGGCCGATGGTCAGTGGGCGTTTACCGGCTCAAGCGACAAGTACGTTAAGCTTTGGTCAACGAACGATGGCAGCACTCGCTTTGAAGAGCGTTTAGCGACTAGAGTGAATCACGTTACGTTAAATAAAACAGCGAGCTTGGGCTTTGCAATTGACTCGGTTGATGATCGTGTATTTTTTGATTTAGCCAATAAAAAAGAGCTATCTGAAGTGTCTTCATACTCTAACTTTATTGAATTCACTGCATCGCAATTTATTAATCAAGATAAATGGCTATTAACGGGCTCACCAAAAATGAAGATGCGTTTATATCGCGTTGCAGATGGTGAACTCATTGCTGAATACGAAGCTAAACAACAGCGCCAACGTACGTCAGTACTAAGTGTGGCTTACGATGGTAAGCAGCTATATTCAGAAACCAGTGACGGCCTATTGCAAGCTTGGCCTTATAAACCAAATAAAAGCTAAAACAAAAACGCCTACTTTATGTAGGCGTTTGTTTTAAATTACGATTAAATTAGTAATCAAACTTATGCTTAGAAAACAGGCTTTGTACTTGTTGCCAAACTGCACCAGGTTTACCATCGCCAACTAACTTACCATTTACTTTTACGACTGGGCCAACTTCTTTAGTGGCGCTGGTGATCCATACTTCGTCGGCATCAAGTAACTCATCTTTACTAACAATGCGCTCTTGCACTTTAAAGTCACTGTGGCTGTGTAGAATGTTGATTATTAACCAGCGGGTTATTCCCGGTAAAATTTGGTTATCAAGAGGTGGAGTACTGATCACGCCATCTTTTACGATAAACACATTACTTGAACTTGCTTCGGTAATTTCTTCTAAGCGATTAAATAGAATGGTTTCTTTGTTACCCGCTGCTGCACCATGTTGGTAATGGATCACGTTGCCAAGCAGTGCCGTTGATTTAATATGGCAACGTTGCCAGCGACGGTCTTGTTCAAGCGATACAGTGTAAGTTGTTGCGCTATCTATGTCGCTTTTTGGCTCTGCCGGAATTTCAAAAGCAAACGCAAATACGGTTGGGGTAATATTCGTTGGGTAGCCGTGGGCACGTTTAGTGTCGGCGCCGCGACTAACGTGTAAATAAATCCCTAGGTTATCACCTTGGTTTTTCTCGCATAAATCATTACAGATTTTACGCCACGTATCGGCAGTGTAATCGAGCTTAATTTCAAGCTCATTTAAACCGTTATTCATACGTTCAATATGTGCACCAAAACCAAGCATTTTGCCGTGGTATGATGGGATCACTTCATAGATACCATCGCCAAATAAGAAACCGCGATCCATTGGTGAAATCTTTGCTTCATCAGCGCCAAGGTACTCACCGTTTAGGTATACCGTCCCCATTGTTAAACCTCATTCTCTGTCGTAAAGCCGCCAAGTTGGCGAAGCCGAGTTATTAATTGTTGGCCATGCATCGCGTGCAAGCCGTCTTCGGTGAGCTCATTTTTATGGGTGACGCCATCGACACTACCGCGCTCACTTAGGTAATTTAAAATGTTGAGTGGCTCAATATCAGCCAACAAATCTGTGTGATGCCAGCGACTTAAAAAAGCAATTAGCCCGTATGCCGCCCAGTTAGATACATCAGCAAGTAAAAGCTCATCGCAAGGGGTTATACAAGGAGTAATGTTAAGTGCTTGCATATGCTGTGCAAGGTTACCCATGCCTATTTCGTTACCGCCATCACCAATCGCTATGGTGGGGCAAGGTGCTTCTGTTATAAAAAAATCAAAGCAGCCGCAATGCTCAGAAATATCAATACCGCGCATATTGTAATAACGCTGATGTTTGTTAAGCCCCGGTCGTTCTATTGATAAAACACAATCAGGCTTTAACTGCTCAAGGGCTTTAATGCTAAAGGTGCGGGCATTTTCAATACTGTTAATCGGCAACTCAAAACAGTTAAAATCGTTTTTTAGAGCACTGTAAAGGGGGTTGCCAGTAACCAAAATCGGCTGTTTACCAAGCTTTTCGAGTACTTTGTAAAGTGCTATAGCACCTACCGGGCCGTCGGTTTCGAAGGTATTGTTGACCGCAAAGCCAGTTCCAATCAACACGGTTCCTTGCGCGTGATGAAGAGATTTTGCCGCACGTAAATAGGTGCCAGTCTCTTGCTTGGCGTACAAGTGCTGCATACCACGTGGATTTTGCTCAACCATCATGGTTTCAATGTGTGTGCTGAGCGAGTCGTCGCTTAGGCTTGCTGACATAATGCTTTGATCTCTTGAATTAGCGCAATACCCGCTTCATTATCGCCGTGTACACAGAGGCTGTCGGCATGAAGAGCCAGTTGCTGACCGCTTCGCGTTGTCACTGTGCCATGCTCCAATAGCTGCTTTACTTGTGCGATTAATGCTGATTTATCGTGAACACTGCCTGCAAGAGAGCGTGATACGAGCTTTCCTTCATCAGTGTATTGCCGATCGGCAAACGCCTCTAATATCAGCTCGAGTTCAAGCTCGTTTGCCATGGTTTGATGTTTGGCAGAAAGATTAGTTGCTAAAATCATTAACTTTAATGGCTTAGGATAACTAGCAACAGCACGCATAACGACATTTAAAATACGCTCATCGCTCATCATATCGTTATATAGCGCGCCATGAGGTTTAACATATTCAAGCGTTAAACCATGTACTGCAGCCATCCCATCAATGGCTGCAATTTGATAATAAAGACAATTGCTCAGCTCTTTGTCACTCATTGCCATAGAGCGACGTCCAAATCCCTGTTTATCAGGGTAACTTGGGTGCGCACCAATGGTAACATTATGCTGCTTGGCAAGGGCTAAGGTTGCGGCCATTACATCGGCATCTCCGGCATGAAAACCGCAGGCAATATTAGCCATATCGATATGCGGCATTACTTGCTCGTCGAGGCCCATTTTCCACATTCCAAAGCTTTCGCCAAGGTCGCAATTGAGTTTTATTGTCATATTAAAAGGCTGCCATTTTGCTGTTTGGAATATCGGTGATCAGCATATGCCCTGGGCTGTGGGTTATACAAAAGTCAGGTGCTGCATTGGCAATGGCTATTTGTGGGGTTACACCACAGGCCCAAAATACCGGTACCTCACCTTCACGAATGCTAACCTGATCGCCAAATTCAGGTTTATTAATATCCTTAATCCCAATTGCTGCAGGGTCGCCAAAATGTACTGGAGCGCCATGTACCCCCGGAAAGCGACTACAAATTTGAATCGCCCGAATAGCATCGGCAGGTTTCATCGGACGCATGCTTACTACCATGTTAGCATGAAAAATCCCCGCCTTTTGGCATGCGATATTTGTAAGGTACATGGGAACATTTCTTTGTTCAGTAATGTTACGAATTTCAAGTCCTGCTGCAATAAGTGCTTCTTCAAACGAGAAAGAACAACCAATTAAAAAAGTGACTAAGTCATCACGCCAATACTCGGTAATGTTAGTTACTTCTTTAATCATTTGACCATTTTTGAAAACGCGATAACGTGGTAAGTCACTACGAATATCAATATCTTCCCCAACCGTAGGCATATCGGTTACGCCTGGTAATCGACTTGTTGCAATGATTGGGCAAGCTTTCGGATTTGCCTGACTAAATTGCAAAAAATCAAACGCGTATTGCTTGGGTAAAATGACCAAATTTGCCTGTACGAACCCTGGCGCAAAGCCAGATGTATTTCCGCTGTAGTCGCCCCCTCTCACTATTTTACGAATAGCGGCAGGGGTGGTTAATGATGCATCTTTTTGCATGTGTCTCTCCTTGAAATTAACACTCAACTGATGCTGCTACAATAGCACTCAGTTTAAGCCATTAACAGTTACTGGTAGTTGTCCATTTGCAGAGGCCTTACCCATCAGCACTTTTGCAAGTGCAGTAAACGCAGGGCCAGCAATCTTTTCTTCGGTGTCTATATCAATATTGTAAGCATAAGTGGCAAGAACTGCATCGGCAAATTTGCCAAATTGTGAAATATCGTATGGAGCTCGTAAGCTAACAAAAACAGTTTTCTTGTTCGCTAGCTTAGCTTGCTTTAGTAATGACTCTAGTGCTGCTGATTGATCTGCCTTAGCGATAGCAAATTCAGGATTATCAGCTAAATCATCCATTCCACCTACTTCAACAGCACTTTGTTTTGGTGATGCATTTGCAGCAATGATCACATCGGCCTCATTCATTTCTTTTAAGGTCGAAATTGGTTCATAGCCTTGCAAGCTAGTGCAGCTAAAGCTTAGTAGTGTATTAGTGTTATCAAGCAGTGCTTGTTGTAGGGCAAAACATTTGCGCGTATCAGGCATGATGATATGTACTTTTGTACCTGATTTAATGTTCAGTGGCAGTGTGTTGTTCTCGTTTTTTACTTCGGTGATAGCTGCAAGGGCTAACTCAGCCTCTACTTTTCTGTGACTTTGGTCACCCAGTAAAAGCTGTGCTTTTTTGATGGCTGCTTCATCATCAAGCTTTGTTGTGAGCTTAAACTTTTCTTTAAGCTTTAAAATACGTGTTGCAGAAGCTGTGATCTCATCGGCATTTAAAGTACCGCGCTGAACTTCTTGCTCTAATCGGTCTATAAGAGCTTCAAGTACCTCTAAATCTTTTGGACTTCTGATTTCGATTGGCATAAGGGCAATATCAACACCCGCAGCGAAGGTATTTACAACCGCTTCGATTGGCTCAAAGAAGTGGCTGATACCAGCCATGTCTAGTGCATCTGTGATCACAACACCTTGATAACCAAGCTCATCACGTAGTAAATCAGTGATGATTTTACGCGACATGGTCGCTGGCTTGATCATGGTTTTCCCTTCTTTACTAACAAAGGTGCTGTCATCAAGGGCTGGGTATTGGATATGCGCAGTCATAATCATACCCGGTTGCTGATTTTTAATTATGTCTTTAAACGGCGGTAAGTCTTGCTGCCAAATGGTCTCTTTGTCATGCATTACTTTTGGCAGGCCAGTATGGCTATCGACGTTTGTATCACCATGACCCGGAAAGTGCTTTAACGATGAAATAACGCCATTATTTTCAAACCCTGCCACTTGTGCGCCACCTAGTTTTGCAACCAGCTGTGGATCTTCGCCGTATGAGCGCACGTTAATAACTGGGTTATCTGGGTTCATGTTCACATCAACTGTTGGCGCATAGTTAACATTTACACCCAGTGCCAACAGCTCTTCTGCGATTATACGGGCAGACTCTGTTGCGAAGTGTGTACCGTGTTCTTTATAAGTTGCGCCAATCGACATATTACCGGTAAATGAAGTGCCAACATCACGTGGTATACGAGCTACGCGGCCACCTTCTTGGTCTATTGAAATAAATAGCGGTAAGCCAAGTTCAGACTTTGCAGCAGCTTGTTGTAAGTCGTTATTAAGTTTGATTACTTGGGGCACGGTATCGATATTTTCAGCAAATAAAATAACACCACCAATGTTGTGTTTGCTAATGATATTAGCTAAATCAGCAGGTAAGCGGGTGACTGGCGTTCGACATTTTTGCTCGCCGGTGTCTTGCTCACAGTAATAGCGCAAGTCGAGCATCAGCTTTTGCCCTAACTGTTGTTTTAAAGTTAACGCAGATTCAGCAAATGATGATTGTAATGGCATGAAACACCCTAATCCGATAACCAGTGACGATAGTGCAAACTTATTTAACACAGCAAGCTCCAAAGCTAAACGCTTATTTGATTTTTAGAATAAATTATTCTTGATGTTAATGGGTTTTTAAATATAAATACAGTATTTTTTTGCTACCCTAGCGGTTTTTTTGTCTAACTGCAAAAAGCTAAGTTAGATCACCAAATAGGGCTATTAAGCTTAAATAACCAAGTCTTTATTACTGCAAAGGTGCTAGTGAATTGATAATTTATCAATTTAATTGGTCGCTTTTTAAAGCAAATTAAAGTAATAATATATTCCATAATTATCAGCGCAGATATGGCAGGCCAGGGGGCGAGATGGCTTTTACTCAATTGCACGCATTTAAACAGCAAATTACACCTTTTTTACCAGAGTCAGCATTAATAGAAGATTACTCACGTCGATATGCCTACGGCACTGATGCCAGTTTTTATCGCTTGGTGCCTGAGCTCATCGTATTGGTGAGTAACCAAAATCAAGCAAAGCATGTGATAAGTGCAGCACAACAGCATAAGGTGGCTATTACCTTTAGAGCTGCTGGAACCAGTTTGTCTGGGCAAGCAATTACTGACTCAGTATTAGTGTTACTGTGTGATAGCTGGAGTCAATTTGAAGTTTTAGATGATGGTGAAGCTATTCGTCTAGAGCCTGCGATTATAGGAGCGCGAGTAAACCAAATACTGGCACCTTATGGTAAGAAAATAGGCCCTGATCCCGCATCGATTAACAGCTGTAAAGTAGCCGGCATGGCGGCAAATAATTCATCAGGAATGTGTTGTGGGGTGGCACAAAACAGCTACCACACAGTCAAAGATATGACCCTTATTTTTGCTGATGGTACTGTGCTTGATACCGCAGATAGTCAAAGTTGTGAAAAGTTTTTACAAAGTCATGGGGCATGGGTTGATGAGTTAATGAGCCTTGTTGACAGTGTTAAAGAAAATAGCGACTTAAGTGAGCGTATCGCCCATAAATACCGCTTAAAAAACACCACAGGTTATGGTTTAAATGCGTTGCTGGATTTTTCAGATCCAATTGAAATCATTAAGCATTTAATTATTGGTTCTGAAGGAACGCTTGCGTTTATTGCTGATATTACCTATCACACAGTGATTGAGCACGCACACAAACATACCGGTTTCTTTATTTTTGACGATATCAGCAAGGTGTGTGAGCTGGTGCAAAGGCTTAGTGAGCTTGATGTTGCAGCGGTTGAGCTACTAGATAAACGTGCCCTGATGTCGGTGTCTGAGCATGCCATAATGCCAAAAGAAGTGGCCAGCTATCCCGAGCAGTCAGCGGCACTTTTAATGGAGTTAAGAGCAGAGAATACAGATGCCCTTGCGTTACTAACACAAAGCACGCAGCAACTTATTGCACAGTTTAGTCAAAGCCAATTAGCTGCGATTGATTTTTCTGCTGATAGTGCCCGTAATGCGGCACTTTGGAATATCCGTAAAGGCACCTTTCCTGCTGTCGGTGCTGTGCGCGAAACAGGCACCACCGTAATTATTGAAGATGTTGCCTTCACGCTTGATAAATTAGCACAAGGCGTGAACGCACTTCATCAGCTCTTCATTAAATATGGCTATGATGAAGCCATTATTTTTGGTCATGCTTTAGCGGGTAACTTGCATTTTGTATTCACCCAAGCGTTTGATACACAAGATCAAGTTAATCGTTATGAGCAATTTATGGCCGATGTGGCTAACCTAGTAGCGGTTGAGCTAAAAGGCTCTTTAAAAGCAGAGCATGGCACAGGGCGTAACATGGCACCTTTTGTAGCAACAGAGTGGGGTGATGATGGTTTCGCTGTAATGGTTAAGCTAAAACAGCTATTTGATCAACACAACATTCTTAATCCTGGTGTCATTATTAATCATGATAAAAATGCCCACACTCAGCATTTAAAAGTCATGCCAAAAAGTGATGATATTATCGATACCTGTATTGAATGTGGCTTTTGCGAAGTGGTTTGCCCATCAAAAGGGCTTAGCTTAACACCGAGGCAGCGTATTACCTTGTGGCGACACCGCACTGAGCTACACAATCAATTGCTAACAACCGATGATTTAGCGAGTAAGCAGAAATTAAATCAAAAGCTCAGTGTTATCGAGGCCGACTTTAAATACTTAGGTATTGATTCATGCGCGGCAACGGGCCTTTGTGGCCTTAAATGCCCGGTGGGAATAAACACGGGCGAATTTATAAAATCGCTCAGAGCAGAGCAAGCCTCTTCAAGCAAAGTGACACGGTCATTAGCTCGCTTTGCTAGTCAGCATTTTGCAGTTGTCGCATCTGGCGCTCGATTTGGCTTAAACGTGATGCACGTGCTCGAAAAAGCAATAGGTAGTAATAACCTAAGAAGTCTTAGTAAACCTGCTCATAAGTTGCTTGGTACGCCGTTGTATTACTCGGCTTGGCCAAGAGGGGAGCAACCAATAAATAATAATTCTAAACAACCCCAACAGGCTAAAAAGTTGGTGTATATGCCTAGCTGTGCAACTCGCGTTTTTGCAGCAGATAAACTTGCCGATGATAAACGACCACTGATTGATGTTATGCATTCATTAGCCCAAAAAGCGGGATTTGAGGTTGTAATACCTAAACAAGTAGATTCACTGTGTTGTGGAATGCCATTTGCGAGTAAAGGGTTGAATAAAGAGTTTTTAAACAAAAGTGAGCAGTTACTTACTGAGCTTGAGGCGCTTTCAAATAATGGCCAATATCCCATCGTTTTTGATGCCAGCCCTTGTGCGCTCACCACTCTCAATGCCGCGCAAAATGCATCACTCTCAATTTACGAAAGTGCTGATTTTGCAGCCCAGCATTTACTGCCTAATTTGCAAGTCACGCCAGTGAATGAGCCGGTGATGCTGCATGTTACTTGTAGCTCAAAGCGATTAGGTAAAGAGCAAAGCTTAGTGTCGCTTGCCAAGGCATGTAGCAATGAAGTGATTATTCCAGCTGATATTGAGTGTTGTGGTTTTGCCGGAGATAAAGGATTTAACTTGCCAGAGCTAAATAGCAACGCGTTAAAAACCCTTAAACAACACGTGCCAAAAAATTGTAGTCGCGGTGTGTCTAACAGCCGTAGCTGTGAAATTGGTTTAACTGAGCACAGTGGCATTAGTTATCAGTCAATTTTGTATCTACTCGATAAACAAAGCCATGCAATATAACAGAGCTTAATTGCTAATTTAATGGGCTAGTCTGACTAGCCCATTTTTTAAAAGCCTACACTTTCCAAAAAATGCCTTTTCTATAACACGTGAGCATCACAAGGTAAGATACGGCTAAAAACAACAGCGAAAATACAAATGATGCTAAATAATCGTTGCTTATAAACACTTGTATTAAGCCGTAAATACTGCCTTTTAAGCTGCTATCGCCTATTGGAATCATTATTAATAGCCGTGCAAATACGCCTGCAAACATAAAAAAGAGTATCGCATTGGCGCCAAATACAATAAAGGGTGCGCCCCAGCTTCGTACTTTATAAATATCTAAAATGGCACTGCACAGGGCATACGTAATAATAGCAAGCCCAGAGCTGAGCAATACATAGCTTGGTGTCCATAATGCTTTGTTGATAGGCGTGATTGGTGAAATTAAGTAGCCGGCAATAACAGCTAATGTGCCCAATAAGATAAGTGTACGGGCTTGTTTTTTTAGGTCGGGTTGTTTTGTTAAGTAAACCGCAGCCAAGATGCCACTTAGCGCACTGGCAATGGCTGGAAGTGTAGAAAAAAGCCCCTCAGGATCAAATGGCAGTGGCTTAGCATTCGCATAATACACATGGTGACTACCTAAAACCGTACTATCAATAAAGGCACTTAAGTTATTGCCATGTAACCATAAGCCACTCACTACCTCGCCGTTTGGCAAGGTATAAGGGATATAAAGCATGGCGGCGCCATAAAATAATAAAAGAGTGATGCAAGTAATGGCTATTTTCTTAGGCGATAAATAGAGATAACAACACAGAGCGACTAAATACACCAAACCAATACGTTGCAGCACGCCCAACACACGCAACTGCAATAGTTTGTCATCAACCCAGCTGAAAGAGGGATCTCGAAAGTTGTAATAAAACAGGGCTAAAAACCAACCAAGAGCAATAAGCTTGAGGGTGCGAATAACACCTGCTTTTACTATTTGCTGATCACTCACTCCTTTAGCGCGCAAGTTATTTACTGATAGCGTGATAGACATGCCGACAATAAAAATAAAAAACGGAAAAATTAAATCAGTCGGTGTCCAGCCATGCCACTGTGCATGTTTCAATGGCCAATACATCGCTCCCCAACTCCCCGGATTATTTACTAAGATCATAGCGGTGATAGTTAGCCCCCGCATTACGTCTAATGCCATAAGGCGGTGTGTGGGGAGTGACTTTATAATATCGGAACAATGTTGGCGCATAAGAAAACTTTATTTTTATTTTGTCTTAACATTGTAATAAATTATTATTTCAAAGCAAGTTACTTCTTGTTCAATTACTGACCCGCAAATCTTTAAACGCTTAGCTTAGTATTTGATTGAAAAAACATTACAAGAAATGAATTGCCATTACTTGGTTGAACCATCTATTTGCAGATGTTTTCACTTAAATTAAGGATGTTTCCTTTGTAAAAAGCAGTAACTTGAAATTAGAGTAATTACACTTATTTGTTTGCGCTAAATCAAATTCTGATAAAAGTTTTATAGAGGTACACAGAACAAATTGCTAGTATAAAGGTATTAGATGTACCCGATATGGAATTTTGGGCCCATATGTGAGAAGTATCGTGCTTAATAGTCTTAGCAAACGCTTAAACCTACGTCGTTTAATTTTATTATTAGCGTTTTCTGCAACGCTTATTACCTTTTTAAATAGTTATTACTCGAGCTACCAAGTTCAAAAACAACAACTAATAGATAAAACAATGAGTAATCACAAAGCCTATGCTGCTAAGTTGGTTTCGGCTACTGATAACTTTTTGTTAGCTGCTCAGCAACAGCTTGCTTATGTAGGCAAAATCCTTGAAGAAGACTTTAATAATCAGAAGCTGATCAGTGCTGAAGCAGAGCGCTTAAGATTACAAACTAATAGTTTTAACTCGATTATAATCGTTAATAAACAAGGCGAAATTCTTGGCGTATCGCCGCAGTCTCTTGAACTTCAAAATCGTAAAGTAGATAGTTTTGGCACCAAGGCTGCTTTGTCATACCGTATTCCTATGATAAGCGAGCCTTACATTTCTATGGCGGGTAATTTACTCATTTTTATCTCGCAACCTCTATTCGATAAGAACAGCAATTTTATTGGTTATGTTGGCGGAACTTTATACTTAAAGCGCGCCAGTATCTTAAATCAGTTATTGCAAGTTCATTTCTATCAAGACGGCTCTTACTTATATGTGGTTGATGAAAACCACCGTTTACTTTACCACCCCGATAAATACCGTATTGGTGAGCAAGTATTTGATAACCAAGTAATTGAAGAAGTACTAAAAGGGAACTCAGGGACTCAGCTTGTTACCAATAGCAAAGGCGTTGCAATGCTTGCTGGCTACGCACCGATGACAGTAGCTCCTTGGGGAGTAGTAACCCAGCGTCCACTAGACAGTACCCTTGCACCGCTCGACAGCTTAATGTGGCAAGTATTTGTAAAAACGGCACCAATTGGTTTACTCACTTTTGTATTTATTTGGGTGCTTGCGCGTTTAATTGCACAACCTTTGAGACAATTAGCTGAAACCGCCAATACTCTCGATCGACCATCTACTTCGCTTGAGTTGACACAAATTCGTTCATGGTACTTTGAAAGCAATGAGCTAAGAAAAGCCATGCTTAGAGGTGTTGGCTTGTTACACAGTAAAATTGGCTTGTTACGTCAAGAAGCACAAACGGATCCATTAACCTGTTTACATAACCGCCGTAGTCTCGATATGCAGTTAAGTCACTTTATAGAGCAGCGTTGTCCATTTGCGATACTGGCAATCGATATCGATCATTTTAAACGGGTAAATGACGAATATGGGCATGATATTGGCGATGTAGTATTGCAATCACTTGCTAAAATCTTGCTGGATGTCACGCGCGATGGCGATGTTGTTGCACGTACAGGAGGTGAAGAGTTCATTGTGATCATGCCAAAAGTTGAGGCAAAACGGGCTTATCAACTCGCTGAGCGCTTGCGTATGCGCGTCTCTGAAAGCTTCATAGATCCAGTGGGCTGCATTAATGTATCAATTGGTATTTCGGGCTGGCCTCTGGAACAATTGAGCCTCGAAGAGGTGTTTAAATTGGCTGATCAAGCTTTGTATAAAGCTAAAAAGACCGGGCGCAATCGCTGTGTTGTTGATGGCAGCTACTATAAAGAGCTTACCCCTATTTCTGACACTCCAGTGTTGGAATAAGTTATTTTATATGCAATAGTGAATGTTATTAAGTTATTTACGGACAAATCGATATGGCATTTACTTTACTCGCTCGATTAATAAAACCAATTATGTTTGCAAGCGTTGCTCTGACATGGGGTAATAATGTTTACGCAAACTCGGATGACGACAAGCGCAGCGAGTTTCTTGATGTAGGCGTATTGATACCGAATGCAGTGTTGGATATTCGTTATTTTGGTCATCATAATTTTGTTGGCAAACCTATAGATGGCTACAATGCACCTAAATGTTTATTACATAATAGTGCTGTTACAGCCCTTAAAAAAGTACAAAATGCCGCTCAAAATGAAGGGCTAAGCTTAAAGATATTTGATTGCTATCGACCACAACGAGCAGTCGATCACTTTGTGCGTTGGGTGAACGATTTAGAGGATACCCGGACTAAAGCTGAGTTTTATCCAAATCTAGGCAAAGACAAGCTACTAGGTGATTATATCGCCGCTAAATCGGGCCACAGCCGTGGCTCAACAATTGATCTAACCTTAGTCGATGCAAAAGGCAAAGAGCTCGATATGGGCTCACCCTTTGATATGTTCGACACCCTGTCAAACACCGACGACCCGCGCATAAGCGCAGAACAAAAAGCTAATCGATATAAACTAAAAACCCTCATGACTGATGCCGGTTTCGCCCCTTATTCAATGGAGTGGTGGCACTTTACCTATCAACCTCAAGCATACCCCGCTACCTATTTTGATTTTGTGGTGGAGTAGTTAAGTTAGTGAGTTTAGAGTTACGAGATGGCGAGCTGGCAGCGATTTTACATCGCGTCCTAGAACCCAGAGGCTAGAACCTAGAACTTAGCGCATGATGACGCGGGATAAACCCGCTGCTACAAGTAGGCGTGAAACTAGTAGCAGCGCATCTGAAGGCTGAGAGCTCCTTCACGTTGGGTTTCGCTGGCTCTAGCCAACCTACATCACCTCTTTTATCGGTGAATAATCAACTTTAATTTCAACAATATCGACATTGGCATTTTGTTTAAAAACGTCTTGCACTTTTAATAAATCAGTATCTTTTTCAGCAAGGTATCGATATGTTTTGTTGGTCATTTTTTTTAACGTGTATTGGCTGCTAAGCTCTACCGGTAAGCTATTATCTTTGAGAGTTAAATAGATAGCGCCGGTAGCAATACCAGGCTCTTTCATCGCGTGATTAAATACTTCAGTGCCTTTGGTTAAAGTAGGCGCGGCAAAGGTAATTTTTTCGCCATTATTGCTAAAAGCGTTAATTGGTTTTTGTTTGTTAATCTCGACCACTTTTTTAACATCTTTATCTAAAACTTGTTCTTTTTGTGAACTGCTTGCTGAGTGTTGCGAGCTATCTTGTTCGGATATTTCACTTTTTTGACAGCCTGATAAGAGTATTAGCGCTAGTGTAACTAACTGTATATTAATTGCTTTGTTCATTGTTGACCTGTTTGTTCGTTACTTTTGTTTACAATTGATTCTGTCTTTTGATTGCCAGATTAGGTACATTGGCTTTGGTTATGATTGTTAACCGAAAATAAAAATATAACAATAGGGAACGTAAGGAATGTCTCAATTTAAAGTAACTGCTGTTGCAACTATGGTAACGGCTATCTTGGCATCAACTCAAATACAAGCAAGTGAACAAACTCGCTTTTACAACGCATCAAGTGTTAGTTCTCAAGTACAGTTTAATCCTCAAGTATCTCAGCAACGTGCATTAGCTGAGCGTCGTACTGTATCAGGGCACAAATCAATTTTCGATGAGCAATTAGGTAAAGCTACGTTCCTTTGGAATGCGGTAGGTCAAGCTAAGCCAGACATGGCGATGATCCTTCCTGAGCAGCGCAATGCATACGCTGCTGATTTTTATCTAAATGCTTTAACGGGCGTTAGCGCTCTGAAAAAAGGTGTATCGAGCGCCGTACTAACTGATTTATCTGAGCAGAAGCTTGGTTCAATCACAGCTAAATACAAGCAAAAAGTACATGACATTGAAGTATTCAACCGTGAATACAACCTGATCATGGACAAAGAATATAACCTAGTTGCAGGTTCTGGCTACTTTGCAAACACAAGCGCTAGTGCAACCAAATCGTTCGCACCACTTGCTGAATTTGTTGGCGCGGAGCAAAGCATTAAACGTGCGATTAAAGAACTTGCTGATATCGACGTATCGCTAACTAAATCAACTGAACAAGGCGACTATGTTAAGTACAATGTGTCTAACCAAACTGGTGACAAAATTGTACTAGGCCAGCCACGTGCTAAGAAAGTATTCTTTGAAGTAGCGGGCGAGTTGCAATCTGCATACTACGTTGAAGTAGAAGTTGCTGATAAAAACAGCCTAGAAAGCGATTACTTTAGCTACGTTATTGGCGCACAAAACAGCAAAGTTTATTTCAAGAAAGACTTAAAAGCACACGCGGCAGACTTTAACTACCGTGTATGGGCTGACGAAGATGGTTATCCGTGGGAAGGTCCTCATGGCGACGTGATCCCAGCTGATGGTCCAGATCAAATCGATGAAACTGAAATCCTAGATGCACCACTTGTAAGTTTGTCTTACTATAAAAAACTAAGCACGATGGATCCGTGGCTTGCTGATGATGCTACAACCACTTCAGGTAACAACGTCTTTGCTTATGCCGATGTAATCGCACCTCAAGGTTACACTGAAGGTGACTTCACTGCTGAAACTACATCAGACTTTACATTCGATTACCCTTATCAAGTTGACCAAGTAGCAAACAGCTACGATAACCGTAAAGCGGCAATCGTTAACTTGTTCTACATGAACAACTTCTTACACGATTTCTTCTACGACCATGGTTTTGACGAAACATCAAATGTTGCGCAAGTATCGAACTACGGCCGTGGCGGTGTTGAAGGCGACCCAATCGAAGCGCAAGCACAAGATAATAGCGGATTAAACAACGCAAACATGTCTACGCCTGCTGATGGTGCAAGCCCTCGCATGCAAATGTATTTATACAATAGTAAAGATGCAAAAGTAGGCATTGACTTTGGTGTGGTTGTAACATCTGACGCGACCATTGGTCTTCTAGATTCGTCAAAAGTATCTAGCTTTGGTCAAATGCAATTTGCTGATATCGCTGGCGAAGTTGTTCGTCTAGTGGACGATAATAACGTTGATTCTGGTAGCGTAACTGATGGTTGTGAACCTGCAACAAACGCAGCAGAACTAGCTGGTAAAATTGCGCTAGTAGACCGTGGTTCTTGTAACTTCACTGCAAAAGTACTACACGCTCAAGAAGCGGGTGCAATTGGTGCAATTGTTGTGAATAACAACCCAGATACTGATGAGCCAGCGCCAATGGGCGGTGAAGATGATGCAGTGCTTATTCCTAACATGGGTCTTAACTTTGCTGACGGTCATGCACTTTACGATGGTATCGATGCAGGCGAAACTGTTACTGTTAACATGTTCAATAAAGCTACGTTAAAAGACGGTACGTTAGATAATGGTATTATTGCTCACGAATGGGGTCACTATATCAGTAACCGTTTAGTGGGTAACTCATCGGGTCTTATCAACTTCCAAGGTCGCGCGATGGGCGAAGGTTGGGGTGATTTCCACTCACTAATGTTCATTGCGAAAGCAGATGACATCAACATCCCAGGTAACGACAAGTTCCAAAAAGCATACGGTAGCGGTACTTTCGTAGAAGACTTCTATTATGGTATCCGTCGTGTTCCATATTCAACAAATATGGACGTTAACCCACTGTCTTTCCGTCACATTACTGAAGATGCTGGTGGTGATGTAGGTATTGCACCAACGAGTGTTGCTTCACCACACGCTGCAGGTGAAATTTGGGCAACCATGCTTTGGGAAAGCTACGTAGCGCTTATCAACAAGCACGGCTTTGAAGATGCTCAAAACCGTATGGCTAACTACCTAGTTGCTGGTTACAAGTTAACACCAGTTGCACCATTATACACAGAAGCACGTGATGCAATCTTAGCGGCTGCATATGCAGTTGACCCTGAAGATTACAAACTAATCTTAGGTGCATTTGCTAAGCGTGGTATGGGCTTAGGTGCTCAAGCGCCAGATCGTTTCAGTGAAGATTTAACGGGTGTTGTTGAATCTGACAAAATGCAACTTGCAAGCTTTACCCTAAAAGATGTTGAAATGAATGCAAGCTACAATGGTGTTGAGCTTGGTTATTGTTCAAACGACAACATTCTTGATAAGGGTGAAACAGGTACTTTAACTGTTAGCATCATGAATACAGGTAGTGAAGTACTAACAGGTACACAAGCACAATTAACAGTTGTGAGTGGCCACGATGTTACATTTGAAAATGATGGCTTAATCACATTTGACGATACAACACCGTATGCTTCGCAAACAAGTGCGCCAATTAAGTTCACATTAAACGATGCTGGCACTGCTGATACGCTTGAAATCGAAGTGTCATTCCCTGAGCTTTCTGCTGATGATGAAATCGTTGAAGCTCTAAGCGATACAGTATCTTACCTTGTAAACATGGACTTTGAAGACAAGGCACCAGTTAGTTCACAAACTGCTGATGATATGGAAGTAGCAGGTACATCATTACGCGACTGGAAAGAGCACGTAATGACAGGTGATGACTTAGCTGTTGGCACGCAAAGCATGGCAACTGGCGGTAATGTTAACTTCTTCAACAGCTTTGGTTTTGGTCTTGGCGAGCAAACAATGTACTTGAACAACAATGACTTCCAGTCAGATGTTGCTATTGAGTCAAGAGAGTTCGACATTGGCTTTGCAGGTGAATTTGAAGTTTCATTCTGGCACTTCTACCTAATCGAAAACGAGTGGGATGGTGGTGTTGTAGAAATCAGCGTGAACGGTGGTAATTGGGTTGATGTTACTGAAATGGGCGGTTCATTTGATGTTGGTTACGACGGCCCACTAATCGAAAATGACGCACAAGCACTACAAGATCGCGATACCTTCACAGGTAACAATATTGATAATGGTGTTTATGGTAACTACGAAACTATTCGTTTTGGTACTGAACTAAACGGTAACCGTGCAAAATTACGCTTCCGTATCTCATCAGACAGCGCAGTACGTGAGTTCGGCTGGTGGATTGATAACGTGACTGTAAGCAATGTAACGTCACCAATCTTCTCGAACGTAATTGCTGGTGATACGTTAGCATGTGATAACGCACTTCCTATTATTAGTGTTTCTGGTGATGAAACGGTTTCTGAATCGGCTTCAGGTACTGTGTCTGTTACAGCAACAGACCGTAACAACGACACACTAAGCTACACATGGACTCAAGTGAGCGGTACTACAGCAACGCTTACAGGCGCTGATACGGCTACTTTAGGCTTCAAGCCAGGTGCTATCTCAAGCGATGACGAGTTAGTATTTGAAGTAACAGTGAGCGATGGTACAGATTCTGTTTCAGAGCAGTTCACTGTTGCTGTAACTAACGAAGCTGAGCCAGTAGAAGAGAAAAAAGTAACTAAATCTAGCAATGGTAGCTTTGGTTTCTTAACGCTTCTACTTGCACCATTAGCGCTTATCGGCCGTCGCCGTAAACGTAAATAATACTTTTAAATAGTGATAACAAAGCCCTTACAGCTCGCTGTAAGGGCTTTTTTGTTTTTAAGTTAGCGAGAGTAAAGTTAGCGAGTTTCGAGATACGAGATAAAAGATACGAGATACAAGGTAGCAGATTTTACATCGCGTCCTAGAACCTAGCCCCTTTTTGTAGGCGTGAAACTTGTTTCGCGCGTCTGAAGACTGATAGCTGGAAGGTTCTTTACGTTGGGTATCGCTTCGCTCGACCCAACCTACGTGAAGAGTAAAGAGGTTAAATGTTGTGGGGTTATCAATACTCGATAACCCCACAATTCGGCTTAGAGCTTAAAGCTATTGAACGGTTGCTTTTAAGCCACGGCGTTTTAACAACGCAGACGTATCAGGCTCTTGACCACGGAATGCTTTAAACGATTCCATCAGATCACGCGAGTTACCTACTTCTAAAATTTCTTTACGGTATTTTTCACCCATTTCGCGAGTTAAACCACCTTGCTCTTGAACATAAGCAAACGCGTCTGCTGCTAGGATTTCACTCCACATATAAGCATAGTAACCAGCTGAGTAACCGCCGCCCATTGAGTGTGAGAAGAACGCAGATTTATAACGTGGTGGTACAAATGGTACGTTAACACCGTGCTTAGTAAGAGCTTGCTCTTCAAACTTTTCAATGTCTTGTAGTGGCGCATCAGCAGAAAGTGAATGCCATTCCATATCAAGTAGTGCAGCAGCAACATACTCTAAGGTATCAAAACCTTGGTTAAAGCTACGAGATTGAATGACTTTTTCAAGTAGTTCATCTGGAATTGGCTCACCTGTTTTATGATGTTTCGCATAGTTTGCGATAACTTCAGGGTACATTGCCCAGTCTTCTTCAAAGGTAGAAGGAAACTCAACGAAGTCACGTGATACCGAAGTACCTGAAAGTGTTGGGTATTTAACTTTTGAGAACATACCGTGTAAGCCATGACCTAGCTCATGGAAAATCGTTGTTGCTTCATCGTAGCTGATAAGCGTTGGTTCACCATTCGCGCCTTTTTGAATGTTCATTACATTCACAACCACAGGCTTTTGATTTTTTAGGCCAGACTGCTTCACAAATGAGCTCATCCAAGCGCCACCACGTTTACCTTCACGAGCAAAGTAATCGGCATAGAAAATAGCTAGGCTTTTACCATTTTCGTCAAATAATTCATATGCTTTCACATCAGGGTGGTAAACTGGTAAGTCGCTACGTGGTTTAAAAGTAATCCCATATAAACGGTTCATTGTATAAAACACACCGTCTTCAAGAACACGATTAAATTCGAAATACTCTTTTACTGCATTTTCGTCTAGGTTGTATTTATCTTTGCGAACTTGCTCTGCGTAGAATAACCAATCCCATGGCTGTAGCTTAAATTGTTCACCAGACTCATCGATCTTAGCTTGAATAGCCGCTGCTTCAGCATTAACGTTTTGCATTAATGCAGGGATCATGCTCGCAAACATATCAAATACTGCTTGAGGTTTTTTCGCCATTTGTGACTCTAAACCAAAATCAGCCCAGCTGTCGTAGCCTAATAATTTAGCTTTTTGAGCGCGTAAGTGAGCAAGTTCTGCCACGATATCGCGGTTATTATTTTCACCTGATAGCGCACGCTCAGCCGATGCACGCCATACTTTTTCACGCAACTCACGGTTTTTAAGGGTTGCTAATATAGGCTGGCGAGTTGTATTGGTGATCTTAATTAAGTACTTGCCGTCATGACCAGCTTCCGTTGCTGCATTAGCAAGCTGTTCAATTTGACCCGCAGGTAAGCCTTCAAGCTCAGCTTTGTCATCAACAATAACAACATTTGTTTTTGTCAGTGCTAATAAGTTTTGCGAAAACTGCGTCGTTAAACTTGAATGCTTAGTATTGATATCACGAATTTGCTGTTTTTGTTCGGCATTTAATTGTGCACCAGCGCGAACAAAACGCTTGTAGTAAACATCAAGTAAACGTTTTTCTTCGGCTGTTAATGCTAGTTTGTCTGCATCGTTATAAACCGCTGCTACTTTTTCAAAAAGTGCTTTATTAAGAAAAATATTATCGTTATGTGATGCTAACTTAGGTGCTAATTCTTTTTGGATTTCACGGCGAGCAGGGTTTGAGTCACTGCCTGCTAAGTTATAAAAAATGCTACGAGTACGGGTTAACAGCTCACCACTTTTTTCAAGAGCAACAACAGTATTGGCAAAATCAGGCTTTGCAGGGTTGTCGATGATAGCTTGCACTTCAGCCATTTGCTCTGCCATGCCATTATTGAAAGCTGGCATAAAGTGTTCATCTTTAATAAGGCTAAAATCAGGCGCCTCGTATTGCAGTGCACTTTTAACAAATAGTGGGTTTGCTTGTTCAGCTGCAGTTACTTCTGCTGTTTGTTCAGTTTTACGCGTATCAGCTGTAGTTTGAGGCTCAGAACAGGCCGTTAGTAATAACGCTGAGCTGATCGCGGTTGCGACTAGGTGTTTCATAGTGTTTCTCTTGTCATTTTTTAAAGTAATTGTACCGATATAACGTTATGTCAGCACTTTATGTCATCCTAGTGTTGGTTGTTAGTATGAGATTACACAAAGATGGCACGAATGTGTGCATGAGTGAGGCTGATATAACTTTGCGGTTAATATATAGAGCATACTGTGTATCGATAGCAATAATCTCATTCGTTGCGATAAGGTGATTATTGGCTGCGATAAGTGGTTAATTTTCGTAAATGTCAGCGTATCTTTTTCGACTTCTCAAGCTAAATTGTTATCAGATACTGTTTAAAATTAATACTCATAATGCAAGTTCGTCCTTACGTTTATAGCTGCATGACAATGATGGTGTGAAAGGTCCAAAAATTAGCTCTTGATAAAGTTTTATAATGTTATATTGTATCATTTCTTTGGTGCGATAGCACTTATTCAGTTCATCAGAATTGATGCTTTAGCAATATATATAAATAATACAAGAAGTTGATATGCAATTACCCGATATAACCTCGCACTCTAATACAGATTTTCAATCACCTTTAAAATGGGTTGGCATGGAAGGTATCGCATTACCTTGTAAACTTGCACAATCTAATGTTGATGCGCACCTTAATGCCAAAGCAGATATTTTTGTCAGCCTTGATAGCGATGCAAAAGGCATTCATATGTCGCGTCTCTATTTACTACTTAATCAGCTATTGGCTAAACAAAGCTTAACTAGTCAGCGTGTTAATGAGTTTATGCAGGCCGTTTTAGCATCACAAAAAGGTTTAAGTAAAGGCGCAAAATTGGTGCTGCATTTTGATTTACCACAGCTAAAACCAGCGCTACTTAGCGACCATGCCGGATACAATGCTTACCCTGTCGTTTTAACGATTACTAAGCAGCAATCGCTTGCCATTAACTTAAAAGTCGATGTTGCCTACAGCAGCACCTGTCCATGCTCAGCGGCATTATCGAGGCAGCTTTTGAGCGAGGCAGTCGATAAGCAATTTAGTGATGAGCATATAGATAAAGCCTCTTTACTCAATTGGCTTGCAAGTGAACAGGGCTCTATTGCAACCCCTCATAGCCAGCGCTCTTATGCGTATGTCGATGTCACTTTTAGTAGTGAAAAGCTACCTGATATTAGCGGCTTTATCACAGTATGTGAGCAAGCCATAGGCACCCCAGTACAAACCGCCGTAAAGCGTGAAGATGAACAAGCATTTGCCGCCCTTAACGCAAAAAACTTATTATTTTGCGAAGATGCAGCAAGGCGGCTAAAGCAGTGCTTCGAAACCATGCCAGGTATTACTGATTACCAATTTAAAGTGGAGCATCAAGAAAGCTTACACGGCCACAATGCTGTGGTTTATGAGTCTAAGTATTAGGCCATACAGCCTTATTTGGTTTACAAACTTTGACATTAGCGGTCGCAAATTATTGCTATTGGCTAGCACAATGATAATGATAAGAGCGCTAAAAAGATAAACATAACAAATATAAAGGACGACTATGCGTTTTAAATTTATTGCTGCTGCAGTGGGTCTGGCTGTAGCAAATGTTGCTGTTGCCGACGAAGGCATGTGGCAACCTCACCAGCTACCAGAACTTGAATCTATCCTAAAAGCGAAAGGCTTAAGCATTGATGTTGAGTCAATTTCAAAATTGACCGAGTTTCCGATGAACGCAGTAATTAGCCTTGGTGGTTGCACTGCTTCGTTTGTTTCACCAAAAGGCTTAGTTGTAACAAACCATCACTGTGCCTATGGTTCGATTCAATATAACTCAACCACCGAAAATAACATTTTAGAAAATGGCTTTTTAGCTAAAACAACGGGCGAAGAAGTACCTGCAGCGCCGGGTTCTCGTGTTTATGTGACAGAGCAAGTGACAGAAGTTACCGATAAAGTAAACCAAGGTACTGAACAGCTAACAGGTAAAGCACGTTTTGATGCAATTCAAGCAAATGAAAAAGCACTTGTTAGTGAGTGTGAGCAAGACCAAAGCTACCGCTGTAATGTGTATACCTTCCATGGTGGTCTTGAATATTACTTAATTAAAGCGCTTGAAATTAAAGATGTACGTTTAGCGTATGCACCAGCGATGGGCGTAGGTAAATACGGCGGCGATATCGACAACTGGATGTGGCCGCGCCACACCGGTGATTTCTCGTTCTATCGCGCGTATGTTGGCAAAGATGGCAAGCCTGCTGAATATTCAGAAGATAACGTGCCGTACCAAAGTGATGCGTTTTTAAAAGTAAGCGCTAAAGGCGTTCAAGAAGGCGATTTTGTGATGGTTACCGGTTATCCGGGCAGCACAAACCGTTACCGTATTTCGCCTGAAGTTGATTACGTGTTTAACACAGCCTACCCATTAGCGCGTAAATATAATTCTAAATATGTCTCGTTAATTGAAGAAAATGCCCCTGATGGTTCAGAGGCACGTATTGCTTATGAAAGTACGATTGCGGGTTACAACAACTACATTAAAAACTATGGCTCAATGATTGAGAGCTTCAATAAAGGGTCAATGTATAGCCGTAAGCAGCAATTCGAAAAAGATCTCACTGCGTGGATCAATGAAGATAGTAAGCGCAAAGCTAAATACGGACATGTACTTGCTGATTTAACGGCGTTAGTTGCTGAGTCTCAAGAGCACAACCAACGTGACCGTATGTTAGGGTATGTACACCGTTCACAAATGATGTCATCGGCTCGTATGCTGTATCGTTTAGCTTATGAAAAACAAAAGCCAGATGCTGAGCGCGAAAGCGGTTATCAAGAGCGTGATATGCCGCGCATTAAATCACGCCTAGAAAGCATGAGTCGTCGTTATGATGAAACCGTTGATAAAGCCATTTTATTGTACTTTATTGAGCAATATGCAGCTTTACCAAACGATGAGCGAGTTGCAGAGGTTGATAAAGCGCTTGGTTTAACCAATGGTTTTGATAAACAAAAACAACAAGCGTTACTTGGTGATATGTATGCTAAATCGGTTCTTGCAGATGAAAGCAAACGTTTATGGATGACAGAACTTGACCTTGCTCAGTTAAAGCAAAGTAGCGATCCATTCATTCAATACGCTCAGGCTGTTTTTGCCGTTACTAAAGACATTGAAGATGCGAAAAAAGAGCTGGCTGGTAAACAGCAAGCTGCTCGCCCTGCATTAATGGAAGCAATTATCGCTTATAACAAGGCACTTAATAAGCCTGTTTATGCTGATGCTAACAGCACCTTGCGTGTAACTTACGGCACGGTAGGCGGCTATTCACCGCAAGATGGCTTAGTGGCAACCCCCTTTACATCTTTAGAAGGCCTGCTTGCAAAAAATACCGGTGTTGAACCATTCAACTCACCAGAAAAGCAAAATGAGTTAATTAAGCAAAAGCTTTATGGCGATTACACAGGCGGTATGAATACGGTTCCGGTTAACTTTTTATCAAATGTAGATACCACAGGTGGTAACTCAGGCTCTCCAACATTAAATGGTAATGCTGAGCTAGTTGGTTTGTTATTTGATGGTGTTTACGAAAGTATTATTGGTGATTGGGATTACGATGAAAACTTAAACCGCTCGATTCACGTTGATTCACGATACATGTTGTGGGTGATGGATAAAGTTGATAATGCTCAAAATCTACTTAAAGAGATGACCATCGTTAAGTAATCAAAGTTTAACGTTAATTTAAGCATTAAAATGCCAGTCATTTAGACTGGCATTTTTGTTTTTATAAAAAATAAAAACATTAAATTTCATGAGGTTGAAAAATATTTATAAAAATTAATTTTTCTTAAGTTTTATTTAAGTTTCGCTCGATAAATTTTACACATAACCTAAGTGGAGCGAACAATTATGCTTTCAGTTCAACAATCACATCAAACTCAAGTTCAAGAGCCTGCCTTTGTTTGCACGCGTGAAGGAGGTCAGTTCCGCGACCGTCTTGAGAGTAATATTAAGCAAGGTTTTGCTGCAGCTTATGATGCGAAAATTTCGCAGTTTATGCCGCTACTTTGTGAGCTAAATGTTGATGATGAAGTATGTACGTTAGGTCTTCGCTCTGCATCACAACCTTTGTTTATTGAACAATACCTCCCTGTGTCTATTGAGCACTTTGTTGGTGCCAAGCGTGAGCACATTTTTGAGTTAGGTAATTTATGCTCAACGCATCGAAAAGCCACCTTGGCACATTTTGTTTTAATGAACGAAGCACTCTATCAAGCGGGAGCAAAATATTTAGTGTTTTGTGCAACCCGTAAAGTCAGAGCGCTATTAAAAATGCTGGGTGTAAATTGCAAAGAAATCGGTGTTGCCAATGCACAAGCACTCCAAGATCCAGCAAGCTGGGGGAGCTATTACGACAACCAACCAACCATTTGTGTGGTTGACCTAAACGAAGCACATCAACGTGTATTAAACACCCCAGTTTTATTCAATATTAAACAGCAGTGTTTACAGTCATCCCTTGAATTGGCTGTTTATTTGGAGGCGTTATGAGCTGGTTAACACAGTTACCACACAAAGATAGCGATACCTTAATGGTTTGCCATGAAAGTAATGGTGTGCGCTCAATAACTAAACAAGATTTTACTGAACAAGTAACTCGTCTGTTAGCTACTTTGGTTGAGTTTAATGCCGAGGGTGTCGCCTTTCAATTAGATAACACACCTGCTTGGTGTGTATTAGAAGCTGCGCTTAGCGAACTTAAAAGAGTGGCAATTCCGCTACCAACGTTTTTTACGGCTCAGCAAATAGCGTTTGGTTTGCAAAACAGTGGGGCAGGGCTATTTGTATGTGACCGCGCTTACGAAGGTGAGCATGCAAGGTTAGTGGCGTTAGTCGATGTATGTAAGCATTACCCTTTATATGTTTATCAATTGACTAATACACAGCCAGTTCCTTATTTTGCGAACACGCAAAAGATTACCTTTACGTCGGGCTCAACGGGTACACCAAAAGGTGTGTGTTTATCGCTTGAGAGTCAATTGCAGGTGGCAACATCACTTTATCAAAGCATTGGTTTAGAAAAACCAAACCATTTGTGTTTACTGCCGTTACCGGTTTTGCTTGAGAATTTAGCCGGTGTGTATGCGCCGCTATTAGCGGGTGGCACGGTTAACTTAGTGCCTTTAGCTGAACTTGGGTTTTCTGGCGCACAGTTACTTGAGCCACATAAATTAATAGCAGCCATTGAACGCACTGAGCCAAATACCCTTATTTTAGTGCCTGAGTTGCTGACTTGTTTAGTGGCTTTTGCAAAGCAAGGCTGGCAAGCACCTAAAAGCTTAAAGTTTATTGCAGTGGGTGGCGCGGTTGTAAGCCAAGCACTTATTAAGCAAGCCCGAGAGTTCGGTTTACCGGTTTATCAAGGCTATGGTTTGTCTGAGTCTTCATCGGTGGTGAGCCTAAACACGCGCGATGATGACGACATCGACACCGCAGGGCGAGTTCTCAAACATATCCAATACAAAATTGAAAATGGTCAGCTTTATATCAAAGGCTCATTGTTTTTAGGGTACTTAGGTCAAGCAGCGCAAAGTGCCGACGATTGGTATGCAACTGGCGATCTCGTCACTGAGCAAGCAGGCCGCTTGGTTATTCAAGGTCGCTTGAAAAATCAGCTGATCACCAGCTTTGGGCGCAATATCAGTGCCGAGTGGCCAGAGTCGTTATTGCTTAGCCACAGCCAGGTACAACAAGCGGTGGTGATTGGCGAAGGCCAAGCATTTTTAGCTGCGCTTATCTATGCAAACCAAGCGATGAGTGACGATGAACTTGCTGCTCATATTACGGCACAAAACGCGCAACTACCCGAATACGCACAGATCAAAAAGTGGCATCGAATGGCAGAGCCTATGAGCCACACGCAAGGTTTATTAACCAGCAATAATCGCCCCAAACGCGATGTTATTAATCAATTTTTTGCTACAGAGATTTCAGCACTTTATCAAGAGGCGACGAGCATGAATCAATTTTTCAATACATTACAAGCCGAAACACAGAAAGAGCGTGACTACCTTTTAGCTGCGCCAATTATTAGCCGCGTTTTTAAAGGTGAAGTCAGCCTGAGTGAATACGCATCGTTCTTAACGCAAGCTTATCATCATGTTAAACACACCGTGCCACTGCTAATGGCTGTAGGCGCAAAGCTGAGCGATAAACAAGAGTGGTTGCGCGAAGCTGTTGCAGAATACATCGAAGAAGAGTTAGGCCACCAAGAATGGGTGCTAAACGATATTGCAGCCTGTGGTTTTGATAAAGAGTTAGTGCGTCATTCTCGTCCACAGTTTTCGACTGAATTAATGGTGTCGTATGCCTACGATACAATAAATCGCGGTAACCCATTGGCCTTCTTTGGCATGGTGCATGTGCTTGAAGGCACCTCGATTGCCTTAGCCGATAATGCAGCGGGGCAAATCCGTGAGGTTGTAGGTTTACCTAAAAAGGCGTTTACCTACCTTACCTCGCATGGTGCTCTTGATATTGAACACGTGAAGTTTTTCGAAAATCTGATGAACAAAATAGATAACGAGGACGATCAGCAAGCGATTATTCACGCCGCAAAATGTTTTTATAAACTGTACGGCAATATTTTCCGTGACCTCGATTCAGAACCTTTCTTTAGCGAGGCTGACTTGGAGCAAAGCGCATGAGTAGCCCAGTGTGTGTGCTAACCGGTGCAACAGGGGGCATTGGCCGTGCTATTGCCCTTCGCCTTGCAAAAGAAGGTTGGCGTGTATTATTGGTAGGCCGAAATATAAAGCAACTTGCTGCATTGCAATTGGAGTGCGGCAATGACGCTGAGTATTTTCAAGCCGACCTAAGTAATAGTGAATCTCGCAATGATCTTGCTAAGTTTGCCCAGCAAATTGGCGGCGCAACGCTGCTTATCAATAACGCGGGCGTTAATGTGATGCAAGGCTTTAGTGAAATAAGCGAGCAGCAAATTGATCATCTGTTAAATATTAATCTAAATGTACCTATTAAATTGTGCCAGCTGTTTTTACCACAAATTACCCGTAATAAAGGCACGATTGTGAATATAGGTTCATCGTTTGGCAGCATCGGCTATCCGTATCAAACCTTGTACTGTGCCAGCAAGTTTGGCCTTAGAGGGATGACCGAAGCCCTTGCCAGAGAGCTTAGTCACAGTGATGTAAAAGTATTGTACTTAGCGCCTCGTGCCACCGATACCGCGATTAATTCGCCGCAGGTACGTGCGATGAACAAAGAGTTGGGTAACACCATGGACCCGCCTGAAAAAGTGGCTGATGCATTAATAGATTTAATTAAATCCAAAAAACGTCGCCGTTTTATCGGCTTTCCAGAAACATTATTTGCTCGTATTAACGGGGCATTTCCATCATTAGTTGATAACGCAATAGCAAAACAACTTCCTAAAATTAAAAGTTTTTTTGCCAACTAAATTGATTAAGGTGAATGATTATGACTAAACTAAATTTTAAAGCTCTAATGATGATAGCTGTTATCATGGCTGCGCCTGCAAAAGCCGACTTTAATAGCGATTTAAGTTCGGTGCAAAAGCAATGGGCTGTGGTTAATTACGAATTAGTTGACGATGCGCAGCTAGATGCCTTTGAAAAGTTAGCGAATGAAACCGCAGAGTTTACGAAAGCGAACGATCAGCAAGCGGCAAGCCATATTTGGTACGGTATCGTGTTATCGAGCTATGCAGGTGCGAAAGGGGGATTAGGTGCGCTGGGTCTTGCTAAAGATGCCAAAGCACAATTTGAAAAAGCGCTTAAGCTTGATCCACAAGCACTAAATGGTTCGGCCTATACAAGTTTGGCAACTTTATACGGCAAAGTGCCAGGTTGGCCAATTGGCTTTGGTGATGATGATGAAGCCAAAAAACTGTTTAAAAAAGCCCTTGAGCTAAATCCTTATGGAATCGATAGTAATTATTTATATGCGTCATTTTTATATGATGAGCATAAGTATCAGTCAGCTAAAGAATTTTTATTAGTAGCTCAGCAAGCGCCAGCGCGCCCTGATAGACCAAAGGCAGACCTTTACCGCCAACAAGAAATTACTAAACTATTGGCTAAGGTAGAGAAAAAATTAAAGAGATAAGCTATGCATTTATTGCTCGTTGAAGACGACCACTTAGTGGCAGAAGGCCTGTGTCGTTCTTTACGTCAACAAGGTTATAGTGTTGAACACAGTGCAACCGTTAAGTCAGCGATGCAATGGCTGCAAAATGATGAAATTGAGCTGGTAGTCCTTGATTTAGGACTACCAGACGGTGATGGCATCGACATTCTAAAGCACATCAAAAAGCATCGTAAAAACCTGCCGGTGGTGATTTTAACCGCTCGCGGTAGTATTGATGATAAAGTCATGGGGCTAGATTTAGGTGCTGATGATTATCTTGCAAAACCTTTCGATCCCGCTGAGTTATTTGCACGTCTTCGGGTCGCTAGTCGGCGATTGACCCAAGCTCAAACCAGCACCTTAAAAGTTGGCGATGTTGAAATGGACACCGCCGCATTTACCGTAAGATTTCAAGATGAGCCGGTAAACTTGCCGCGCAAAGAGTTTATGCTCCTTAAAGCCTTGCTAGAAAACCAAGGTCGCGTGCAATCAAAACAACAGTTAGAAAGTAAACTATACGAATGGGGCGAAGAGGTGGGGTCAAATACCATCGAAGTGCACATTCATCACTTGCGTAAAAAATTCCCAAAAGAGTTTATTAAAACCTTGCGTGGTATTGGTTATGTGGTGGGTAAACGCTAGTGTCAATTCGTAAAAGGCTGACATTACTTATCTTATCCATGGTGATCCTAACCTGTTTTTTGGCTTTTACTAAAGGTTATCGTGAAAGTATGAATCAGGCTGAAGCACTGCTCGATAATGAGCTGGTAACGCTGGCACATGTGTTAATCGAGCAGCCACTCAGTAAAGAAACCCCAGCTTATACCAGTGATTTACCGCAGTTATTATTTCAAGTTTGGGTTGATGATAGCTTGGCCTCAAGCTCAAAGTCATTGCAGAATAACGCTATAAATCAAAGTCAGTGGCAAACCGGGTTTAGCGTTGAGAACTTGGCCGGGCAACGAGTCAAAGTGTATCGTTTAAGTGAAGGTAATAAGCGAGTGCTTATTGCAGAGCCTTTGAGTAAGCGAGTGGCGCTAACAGAAGCTGTAATTTTATCGGCCATGACGCCGCTGTTATGGAGTGTGCCTATCCTTGCTCTCCTTATTAGTGTGTTTGTAAAACAAGGGCTTGCGCCACTAACTCGGTTGTCGAATCAACTTAAACATCGTCAAGCAAATGACTTTACGGCTATCCCTTGGCAAACCCCAGAGCAAGAAATAAAACCCGTAATTAGCCGCTTAAATGATCTATTCAAACGGGTTGAAAGTGCCTATTTACGAGAGCGCTTTTTTGCCTCTGATGCAGCCCATGAACTGCGCACACCGCTGAGTAGTTTAAAAATAAATGTGCATAATTTAGTTGCCCAAGGTGTCGATAGTGTTGAGCTTGATGCGATGGAAAAAGGCGTTGATAAGTTGAGCAATATCGTCGAGCAGATGCTAATTTTAGGGCGGACTTATCCAGAGCAATGGCAGGCGCAATTTAGTTCAGTGTCGGTGTTAGAAATTAGCCAGCAAGTTGTTGCACAACTTTATGATCGTATAGACGAAAAAGAGCATACCATCAGCATTGATGGCGATGATTTTATTATTGCTGGTGACGAATTTACCTTGATTACTTTGTTTGGCAATTTACTGAGTAACGCCATAAAATACACCCCAGCTGTGGGGGAGATTTGTATTACCCTGAAAACCGAAAATAATCGTTTTATCTGGCAAATAGATGACTCGGGACCCGGTATTGATGAAGCTCAAAAACAGCGCATTTTTAATCGCTTTTATCGCGTGGGTGGTGATAAACATCCATCGGGTGAGCAAGGAGCCGGGCTTGGTATGGCCATTGTTGAACACATAGTATCGATTTATAACGCTGATATTACTTTAGCAGACAGCCACCTTGGCGGCTTGCGAGTGAGCGTGTCCTTTATGCAAGGAGACCTCAGTGAATAAATGGATTGCTGCACTGTCTATGTTGTTGTGTATGTCATCTTGGCTTGCTTGTGCCAAAGAATACAAACTGATCTTAAAAGATCATTTGTTTTATCCCGCTGAAATAAAAGTACCTGCCAATAAAAAGCTACGTTTACTCATCGAAAATCAAGATAACACTCCTGAAGAGTTCGATAGTTTTGATTTAAACCGCGAAAAAGTGCTTTACCCTGGCCGAACCAGTGTGATTTATATCGGCCCACTAAGCCCTGGCCGTTATGATTTTTTTGGCGAATTTTCGCCTAATACGGCCCGAGGAACGGTTGTGGCTACGGAGGTAGATAATGCTGATAACTAGTTTATTAATGAGCATTAATCAGCTTTTACCGGTTGTGATTTTAGCGGTGTTACTCAGGTTGATAGTACCTCTTAATCAGCGACAATTAGGTCTATATGCTGCTATTGGCACCATTATTAGTTTGCTATTTGTACAAGGTGCGGCATCGATGAGCCAGTTGTTTGAACATCGTGGTTTAGAGTTCATTCAAATGTTGTTATGCATCCTGATTTTTGTTGCGGCATTAATCAGTTGTCAACAAAACACTGTAGCCGCCGCCGCTGCTCTTATTGCAACAATGACCCTATATTTGAGCCATTACATGATTTACCTAGTGAGTTTTTGGCACAATAAAGATGCTGCTGAGCCTTTACTGCTTGGCACTTTTCTAGGAATAGGAATTTGTGTCAGCTTTGGTATTTTATTGTTCTTTTTGCTGGAAAGTGTTGCCAGACGAGCGAAAATGCAGCCATTGATTGTATTGCTTGCCTTAAATGCAACAGCAAAGTTATTAATATTTCTTGATTTAGCGAGTCAGGTCGATTTAATTGATGTGACTTCAAGCTATCTAGATTGGCGCAACTTTTTAGCCGAAAACTCAGAACTTGGCCGGGTGCTAAAAGCCTTAGTCGGTTACGAAGCCACGCCAAGTAAAACCGCGCTTTGGGTATATGTAATTGCGAGCGCCGTATTTATTGCCTTGGCTCGCGCTCTAAAAGTTAAACATAAAAAGGAGCCTGTATGCGGTTCTTAATAATCAGTTTTAGCTATCTGTTTGCAATTTGCTTTGCACACGTTGCCCATGCAGATGGCATGGTCGTTGATAAAGTATATCACCCTTACGTGTTACCTTTTGAACGTGAAGTTGAGTGGCGTTTAGTGTCTAGGCAAACCGATAACGGTAATGTGCTTGCACAGCGGGCAGGTTTTGGTGGTGCAATTAACGACACCATGAGCCTTGAAGGGTATTTAGTTGGCGAGCGCGATGATAACGGTGACTTTGGCTTATCTTCATATGAGGTGGAGTTACGTTGGCAACTTGTAGAACAAGGGCGTTTATGGGCAGATTGGGGGGCACTATTTGAACTTGAAAAGCAGCACAGTATAGATGCATACGAAGCGACGACTGGCTTTTTATGGGAAAAAGAGTTTGGTCGTACTAGCCTGACTATGAATGCATTTTTAGTGTATGAGTGGGGGGCTGATATAGAAAATGAATGGGAAAGTGAGTTCCGTTTGCAGTACCGTTATCGCTATCGCTCTGCATTTCAGCCATCAATAGAAGTTTATGCTGGCGAGGACTTTTTTGGTGTGGGCCCTGGTTTTATTGGTTTGCATCGTTTTAGTGCGAAGCGTCAATTAAAATGGGAAGCAGGATTTATAAGTGAATTATCGCAATCAGGCCGCGACCATAGCTTTCGCTTGGCTTTAGAGTTTGAGTTTTAATTTCGATAGTGTTTGACTTATTCAAGTAACTCTATATAGTAGGCACCAGCTAGAAAGAAAGCGTGTAATTAATAAATCTTTATTTCGTTGTTGTATAAGTAATACTTGTAGTACCGTCCTGAAGTTTTTAAGTACCATCTCATTTTTTGCTACACCCGCCCATTAGGGCATGTTTAATTTTTTTATATCAGGAATAATACTATGTCTAACATCGTATCAGGTACAGTTAAGTGGTTTAACGAATCTAAAGGTTTTGGTTTCATCGAGCAAGAAAATGGCCCAGACGTGTTTGCACACTTCAGCGCTATCAAAAGCGACGGTTTCAAAACTTTAGCTGAAGGCCAACGTGTAGAGTTCACTCTTTCACAAGGTCAAAAAGGCCCACAAGCGGATAACATCACTCCGTTATAATATTTGCTGAAAAGTAAATATTAAGAAGAAGCAAGCTACGGCTTGCTTTTTTTGTGCCTAAAAATTGACTGAAGATATGAATATTTCTATATTTAATTCGGCTATCTAATGAGGATGTACGAATTATCATAAAGTATTTGTTTTTAGCTTGTCTTAGCTTTGCTCCGAGTTTGATGGCAAAACAAACTATCACCATTTATACAGAGCAATTTCCACCCTATAACTTTTCCAACAAAGGTCACCTAGTACTTCATCACACAAGTTCTGACTAGTTGAGGGCACCATAAGCCCTCTCAAGTTTTTCACGAGCTGATTCAACATTAAATAGCCAGTTTATACTTGTTCTTTCTTTATTCCTGCTCCATTCCC